>Ga0209566_100177_pt1 | contig 69407 bp, 104 predicted proteins | sample Araplavi_mTSA_r2_2_FD_184287 | JGI IMG/M metagenome (GOLD analysis project Ga0209566, IMG submission 184287) | Arabidopsis root microbial communities from North Carolina, USA - plate scrape CL_Cvi_mTSA_r2 (SPAdes) (version 2) | ecosystem: Host-associated > Plants > Roots > Endosphere | place... | reverse complement strand
AATCACCGCAGTGGCGCGCGCATCGCGCTCGACAGGAGGTAATAACGGAACTGGAGTTCCGCTATTCCCTCATCGAGTGCATGAAACCAGCATATAGCGGAACTCGACTTCCGCTATCATCGCAGTGGCGCGTGCATCGCACTCGACAGGAGGGAGTAACGGAACTCGACTTCCGCTATCACCACCGCCGCCCCGCCCCGTGCTCTGCCGTCACGCCCCTCCACCACCGCCCTGCCGTGCTCTGCCGTCACGCCCCACCACCACCGCTCTGCCGCGCTCTGCCGTCACGCCCCGCCACCACCACCGCCCCTGCCGTGCTCTGCCGTCACGCCCCGCCCGTCCCCGCCGTGCTCTGCCGTCACGCCTCGCCCGCCACCGCGCCACGTGCCCAAACATCCAATTCCACCCTCCTGGCGGAACTGGATGTTTTTTTGCGCAAAAACAGACACAGCTCGTCATTTTTCGTGTATAATGGGGCTTTCAAGCAGGATTCCTTGACCCTAGGTTAATTCATATACATAATCACACAAAGGAGGCCACTCGCATGAACCGTTTTCGGGATTTTCTCCATGCCTATCATCCCATCGTACATACGCTAATCCTAGGAACGGTTATGGCGCGGGCGGCAGCCTCCATGAGCTTGCCGTTCCTGGCAATCTACTTGTCGCGCAACACGTCGATGAGCGAAGTGATGATCGGCGTCGTGGTCGGCATGGGGGCGCTGGCAGGAACCTTTGGCGGCTTCATCGGTGGCGCCTTGTCAGACCGCTTCGGCCGACGCCTCATTATGCTCGCTGCATTGTTCGGCTGGGCGTTTGTGTTCACAGGCTTCGGCCTTGTGAAGCTGCCCGTCTGGTTCATGCTGCTTAACATGATGAACGGCCTGTGCCGGTCCTTCTATGAACCGGTCTCGCAGGCGCTTATGGCTGACTTAACGGAACCGGCCAAAAGGTTCAAAGTCTATTCACTCCGCTATCTCGCCATTAACGTAGGCGTTGCGGTGGGTCCTTTGCTTGGCGCCTTCTTTGCCTCGATGGATGGGGCGCTGCCTTTTCTCATTACCGGGATCGTATACTTTGTGTACGCGATGATCCTGCTGGCGCTGCTGAATGCGTTCGGCATCAAGCAAATCGAAGGCGAGAAGAAAGCGCCCATCACCCTCGCTTCCGCATGGCGGGTTATCCGCAGCGATACGGCGTTCCGCTTGTATATGCTGGGCGGAATTATCGGCGCCATCGGCTACTCGCAAGTTATGGTGACCTTGTCGCAATACTTGGAACACAGCTTTGCTGACGGGGTCAAAATGTTCGCGATGCTCATGAGCATCAACGCCATCGTCGTGATCGCCATGCAAATCCCTCTCGCACGCTGGGCAGAGAAGTACACACCGATTGTCGCTATCAGCGTCGGCAACCTGCTGTTTGCTCTCGGAGATGTCGGCTTCGCCTTCTCGCATTCAATCGCGATGTTCGTTATCTCGATGGCCGTGTTTACGCTTGGTGAAATTCTTAACTACCCTGCGGCTAATATGCTGGTGGACAAGCTGGCGCCGGAGCATATGCGCGGCACTTATTTCGGCGCTCAAACCCTTACCAACCTGGGACATTTCATGGGCCCGTGGATCGGCGGGCTGCTGCTGTCGACATATGGCGGTAGCGCACTGTATGCGATCATGGCCGTCGTGACCGTAGGGGGGACGATGTTCTACCACATTGGCAAACAGAAACCGTCCCGCCTGGAAACCGGTTCAGAAATTTCAAACTAGCCATACTGGATGAAATGTGTAAAAATAGGGCTTGAGAACTATTCGATTTCGGAGTAACATCTATTATTCTTGATGGTAAGACTATCAACTTTTGACAGTTTTCGATACATCTCGCTATTCATCATCGCGATAATGGCAAACCTGGCGAAAGTCAGCGACGCAAAGCTACAGGGGCTTGCTTGTCCGGTACTAGGACGGCTGCCAGCCAGCTGCCGAACGACAGGGCGTTCGAAGACGACCACCCCCTAAGATCGGTCCATTCAGGCGGATTTTTTATACTGTCATCACTTTACTTTTTTTCTTCATTTTATTAAAAGGAGGCCTCAAGCTTCATGCAGTCTGAATTGACGCTACATGACGAGCAAATTCTTACATCCCTGTGCGGTAACCATGTTGTCGCCCGGCTGGTCTCTTCCTCGGATGGCCCGAAGCTCACGATCAATAATCGGGAAGAGTACGCGTTGCGTGAAACATGCTGGGATGTGGAAATGTTCCATGGACGGCACAACAGCATTTTGATTTTCTACTGGAAGGGCGAAGTGAAGCTCTCGGTCAAAATCCCGCCATTATCCCAAGTAGAAGCTTTCTTGACGAATCTTTATTCAATTCTTACATCCAAATGGAGAACGGTGCAGCCGCTATAGGCCTATCCGTTCTTTTTTATTTCCGCCGGGCGTTCAGCGCACCTGAATAGGCACTAGCACATATGTTGGATACAGACCCCCCGAATGCCTAGGAGGAAAAATCATGGAATTCACGCTGGAGTATGAGGAGACAGCGCTCTTTGAGCAGCGTTTTTGGCTGCAGGTGCTTGGCGACCACGCCCGGTTTATCCATCATGCGTTCTCGCCCGATGAAGGGGAGGAGATGGAACGTGCCCGTTGTTTTATACACACTTTGGACGGCTTGCTGGATGCTGCACGGGGAAACCCTGAGACGGCAGTGCTCATAAGTCTGAACCGGCAATCCTATCAAAAAGTGCAGGAGCTGCGCGCCTTCAAGCTGCACCTGCTGGAGCGCCATTTGTCGGGCACCATCGGCTTGAATTTGCCGCCGGCATTCCTGAATCATATGGTGAACGAAACGGAGGAAGCGCTCCGCGTAATCGGCTTTTTGCTGAAGTATGAGGTGCCGCCGTCTCCGAGCCCGCTTCAGCTTCATATGCTTTGGCTGCAGGACGCTTATGGACACGCTGCTGCGATTGAGGACAGTTTGGACATTACGGAGCATCGGCGCAAAGAAATGAGCCGGCATTTTACCGTTCAGTTCAAAGACTTTTATATAAAAGCTGTGGAGTTTGCGCAATTTCTGCGGGCCCATGTGCAGCATTTTCCCGCACTGAGCCGGTTGAACAAAGAAGCGGATCTGGAGATGACGCTGTTTATCGAGTTCTTACGGGAACTGGAAGAGCAGCGGTTGACCTATGAGACGCTCGGCACACTGACGCCGTTAATGGCTGACCACATGCTAAGAGAAGAAATCTATTATTTAACGAAGCTTTCACAGGCCGCAGGTACGAGAAAGCCGTCTGGCAATGCTGCGGCGCCAAGAATTGAAAACGAAGGGAGGAAATAGTTGCATGCTCGGCTAGTAAATACTATGATGAGGAAAAAGGGCTAGGAGGAACCTGCTTGAACTTTCAGCGCATTCATCATGCAGCTATCATTTGTTCAGATTATGAGCGCTCCAAGCATTTCTATGTGGAATTGCTCGGTTTGAGCGTGATTCATGAAACGTACCGGGCCGAGCGGCAGTCCTATAAACTCGATTTGCGTATTGGCGACACCATGCAGCAGATTGAACTGTTTTCTTTTCCGGAACCGCCAGAGCGGGTTAACCGCCCGGAGGCGCGGGGCTTAAGGCATCTGGCTTTCACAGTTGGGAATATGGAGGCAGCTGTCCAAGAGCTGACGGACAAAGGCATTGCGGTGGAATCGGTTCGCATCGACCCGGTGACAGGGCAGAAGTACACGTTCTTCGCTGATCCCGACGGACTGCCCTTGGAGCTGGTGGAAGATGAAGCATGACCGGCAGCCGAAGCTGGCAGTGACGAGCAGCAGAATACGGATCAATAAATAGGGGGAATCAAAAAAGAACCTGGGTGATTTCACCAGGTTCTTTCATATTGCACGCAAACAGACATGATGGTATAATCAACACACGACTGTCATGAGAAAATTCATTATATTTATTTCATCTTACACTTTAAGTGTATCATGCCGATCGTCTCATGTCAAACGTTTTTTCTCAATCTAATGGTTAGGGGAGATTTTGCATGCATTCATTCGTTCTCGGCTTCCAGGAAATCGAAAAAACGCAGCTTTCACTCATCGGTGGTAAAGGATTGCATTTGGGGGAATTATCCAAAATTCAAGGTGTGGAGGTACCGGAAGGCTTCTGTGTGACAACAGCCGGCTACGCGCAAGCTATTGAGCACAACGAAACGTATCATGCATTGTTGGATCGGCTCACCACGCTTTTCGTGGAAGACCGCGAGCAGATCGGCGAAATCAGCAGCAACATTCGCCAAATGATAGTGGAGGCGGAGATGCCTGTAGATGTTGTGCGCGCAGTTGCTGACGGTCTCTCGCGACTGGGCAAGGAACATGCTTATGCCGTGCGTTCCAGTGCGACTGCTGAAGATTTGCCGCATGCCTCCTTTGCGGGTCAACAAGACACCTATTTAAATATCATCGGCTTCGAAGCCATCCTGCAGCATATCAGCAAATGCTGGGCCTCGCTCTTTACGGACCGTGCGGTCATCTATCGCATGCAAAACGGTTTCGACCACCGTCAAGTTCATTTAGCTGTTATTGTTCAAAGGATGGTTTTTCCCCAAGCTTCGGGGATTTTATTTACCGCGGACCCCATGACCGCAAGCCGCAAGCTGCTGTCCATCGATGCCAGTTTCGGGCTTGGAGAAGCGCTGGTCTCTGGCCTGGTCTCTGCCGATTGTTACAAAGTCCAGGACGGGGAAATCGTGGATAAGCGGATCGCAGCCAAAAAACTGGCGATCTATGGGCGGAAAGAAGGCGGGACTGAGACACGGCAGATCGATTCTGAACAGCAAACGGCCCAAACACTGACGGAGCAGCAAATTTTACAGCTGGCCCGCCTCGGAAGGCAGATTGAAGCAGAGTTTGGCTACCCTCAAGATATCGAATGGTGTTTGTTTGAGGATACGTTTTATATCGTTCAGAGTCGTCCCATTACGACTTTATTTCCGATCCCGGAAGTACATGATCAAGAAAATCATGTCTACCTGTCTGTCGGTCATCAACAAATGATGACGGACCCGATGAAACCTTTGGGCTTGTCTTTCTTCCTGGCCACAACGCTCGCACCGATGCATACAGCTGGCGGCAGGCTATTCGTGGATTGCACACGTTCCCTGGCTTCTCCTGCCCTTAGAGAGGGTTTCATCACAATGCTGGGACAATCCGAACCGCTCATTGGCGCCGCGCTCAGGACCGTTGTAGAGCGGGAAGGTTTCATCAAAGATCTGGCCGATGACCAAGCTGCGCCAGTTCCGGGTAGAGGCGGTGCAAAGAATTTGGTTCAAACGGACCCTGATCCGTCAATCGTGGAAGAGTTAATCCGGAACAGTCAAACATCGATAGCAGAGCTGAAACAAAGCATCCAAACGAAATCGGGAGCGGAGTTAATTACGTTTATTTTGGAAGACATCAAGCAGTTGCAAAAGATTTTATTTCACCCGCAAAGTTCGGCTATCATTCACACGGCGCTGAACGCGCCGACCTGGATCAATGAGCATATGGACAAGTGGCTGGGGGAAAAAAGGGCAGCAGACACGCTTTCTTTATCTGCACCTAACAACATGACGTCGGAAATGGGCCTGGCGCTGATGGATGTTGCCGATGTGATTCGTCCCTATCCGGCAATCATTGATTTTCTGCAGCAGGTTCAAGATGAGCGCTATTTGAATGAACTGCCTAAGTTTGAAGGTGGACGCGAAACGCAAGCGGTGATTTGCGCTTATCTCGATAAGTATGGAATGCGCTGTGCCGGAGAAATCGATATCACGACCACGCGCTGGAGTGAAAAGCCGATGGCACTCATCCCCATGATACTCAATAACATTAAAAACTTTGAACATGGTGCAAGCAGCCGCAAATTTGAGCAAGGTCGCCGGGAAGCTTTGGAAAAAGAACAAGAGCTTTTACAGCGGTTGGAGGAATTGCCGGATGGTCGACACAAAGTGGAAGAGACCAAGCGGATGATCCGTGTGCTGCGGAATTTCATCGGCTATCGTGAATATCCCAAATACGGCATGATTCAGCGTTACTTCGTGTATAAGCAGGCTTTGCTGAAAGAAGCTGAACAACTCGCACAAGCTCGTGTTATTCATGACAAAGAAGACATTTACTATCTCTCTCTTGAAGAACTTCGAGAAGTCATTCGCAACCAGCACATCGATGATCAGCTCGTCGGCAAACGAAAAGAAGACTACAATTACTTCAAAAAACTGACGCCTCCGCGTGTTTTTACTTCGGACGGTGAAATCATTACTGGTGTATATAATAGGGAAAATATTCCTGATAAAGCAATTATAGGTCTGGCTGTCTCCACGGGTATTATCGAAGGACGGGCGCGTGTTATTTTTAACATGGAAGAGGCTGATCTGGAAGACGGGGATATATTGGTCACCCCTTTTACGGATCCTGGTTGGACACCATTATTTGTATCGATCAAAGGGTTAGTCACCGAAGTTGGCGGGTTAATGACCCATGGCGCCGTGATTGCGCGTGAATACGGCATACCGGCCATTGTCGGGGTGGAGCATGCGACCAAATTGATCAAGGACGGGCAGCGCATTCGTGTCAATGGGACAGAAGGGTATATTGAAATCATATAAAAAAACAGCGGCAGCTTCAGACCGATCGTTCAGGTCTGGGCTGTCGCTGTTTGCTCTGGCTTGCAGCTTTAGTTACGCGGAGGCAGCGGTCCGAGATACTGATACATATTCCTATGCTATATATTTAGGGTTAGGTTTTCCATTCAATTCCAAGATCAAAGTCATCTTGAGACTTTAGATACTTTGGTTTGCTGTAATGCATACTAATTATGACACTTTTCAATAACTTGTTTTTATCCTCAACTGTTTCCAGCATATGGTATGTGTTTAACACGTTCTCGAATCGTGGTTTCACCATTTCTTTGTTATGGATATGTTCTTTCTCACGTTGGATTTCTCGATCAATTTCACTAATTTCTCTACTTGTAGCGTCTTGTCGATCGACAAGTGTTTTCTGCCGTTCTAAGAATATTTCAACAGTGTATACGCCTTTCTCAAGCAAATCATGGATATTATTGATTTGGCCTTTCAGCTCTGTTAATTGATTTCGGAGTAAAGATTTCCTTTTCTCAAGGGTACTCAATACACTAACATCCGAATTCTTTTTGGTCATATCTGGCTTGGATTTTAACATTTGATAATATTGTTCGATTCGATCCAATACACGTGATTCAAAGAGTTCTAGGATAATGGACTTATTCATTTTGCAATGCGGATTCATACATGTAAACCGTGGAGACCTCGTTACATTGTATCTGGGTTGGAATGACATGCTTAGATTACAGAATCCACACTTAAGTAAACCAGCAAAGATATTGGTTAGCACCTTATTGTGATTTAGCGGTGTAGTATCATTTGCCTTTAAAATGTTTTGGACTTTATCGAAATCTTCTTCAGAGACAAGGGGATGGTGAGCGTCCTTTGCGATTTCTTTTTCTCGTTCGGCAACCGGTTTTATCATGTAAGTTCCGTTTTCGCGTTTTATCCACTTTTTATTACCGTATCTAATTATACCAGTATATACAGGATTCTTTAATATTTTTGTAATTGTTGTTCTATTCCAATTAATTAATCCGGTCGGTGTAAGATGCGCACCTGTTAATCTTTTTGCAATTGTACGTATTCCGGCCCCAGATGTCATCCATTCAAATATTTGTTTTACCACTTCAGATTCTTCAGGATGAGGATATAGCTTTAAGTTTTCCATCTCAGCTGCTTTTTGAACATATTCTTTAATTAAATGTGGGTACTCGGTCTTCAAATCGATACCTTTTAAATACCCGTAAGGCGGCTTTCCACCTACAAAATTTCCTCTCCCTGCAGATCTCCTCCTACCGCCATGCAATCTTTTTTTTGTTTGCTTATACTCATACCTTGCCCCCATGCCTTTATAGTCCATATAAAGCTCATCGGCTTCGTCCTGGAGATCAACAATTTTACCTGGGGTGATGATGAAGGCGCCGGATTCCTTGAATGCTCGTTCAATTCGTCCTTGATCAATTTTGTCACCGCGGCCGAGACGATCCTCGTCCATTACACCAACCCAGCGAATTGTTCCCTCGGATAAGTAATCAAGAACCTTCTGCATTTCTTCACGTTCAGCTATGAATTCACCGCTCACTAACTCAGATAGGACGTCTATGACATTTAGTTTATAATTTCGTACCATCTTGAACAATTCTTCGCGATGCTTCTGTAAGGTGTCGTATGGCCTACCAGTTTGAGCAGCTTCACGCTCAGCTTCAAGGTCCTTTCTCGATTTACGTAGATAGAGAATACCAGGCAAGCCCTCTAGATCTTCAATTCTCATTAGAGTAATCACACCTTCTTTTAACGGGGATCAAAAATCGTCATCATCATAGAGATGAGTTAATTTCCTGAATAAAACCGACTCAATGTCATGTACTTGAATTATAAATTGTTCAATGTTCTTTAATTCATATTTACCTCCAGTTCGCTCCTTGTCTTCTTGGATTCGTTGAACGAGAAAGGGAATATAAATACCGAATTGCTCATCACGAACAGGATGGCGGAACAAATCGCCTGCCATAACCGTTACACTAGTCACCTCAGGGAAATGGTCATCAGCGGTCATTTTTGTAAAAGGAAATTTAATCGGTATATAGATTTTTTCTTTGTGCCACAGGATAACCTCACGACCAAAGAAAATATGCAATCGAATCGGAACCAAAAACCCATGAATTTCATGGGGCGTGTAATATACAGAAATCTTAGCCATTGCTCAGCCCTTCTCTTTCTCGATAGTTCCGTCCGAATTCCTCCATCATTCTACGTACCTTATCCATTCCTACTTTTACTGGCTTTTTTTGGTGGGAGAAAAATTCAGCATCTTGACGGCCAAGAAGAATACGTCGTTCAATTTGCTCAAGACGTTTGGCGGCCAGCTGTTTCGTCACTCCAAATTGAGATGCAAGATAAGGAATGATTTCGTTTCTCGTTTTCGGTAGTTCCAGATCACGAATCAAAAAGAATGGCATTGAAGCATAGATCATGAATGTATCTGCATCCCACTCTTGCCAATCTATTAAGAGATCAGGCATATCCACCTGATCGCCGTAATGGCGCAGGGCATGACATAACTCATGGAGGAAGTCTTGCCACTGTCTTTGAGGAGATAATCTTTTGTCGATACAAATGCTGTAAAGTCCAGCACCACTGTCAATTACTTTGCTGCTCATATTTAGTTCGTAGTACCAGATATTTAAAGTACTGGCAATGTAATTAATGTTTAACTGAGCTGTTGATACAACACCAATTTGAAAATATAGATCTTGAACCCATTTTTCAAGTGGAGTTAGCTGGTAATTACGTATCATAAACGCCTCCGAAAGGGGAATATATGTTCTGTTGATGGCTAAATAAAATAGGCTCGGAAGCCCTTTTATTTTTGAACTTATATACAGGAATGACGGTGGTGGGACTACTTAATCAATTTCCTCACCGTATTGAGTCGTTTTACAAATTTAATTAGTTTCGTTTCTCTGTCGCCGCGCTCAGAATATACGATATTCTCAAACACGAAGATTGCTGTTTTTAAAACTTCTAGCTCTTCTTGATACCTCTTTTGCTTTCGGTAGATAACACACAATCTGTCATAGGGATAATTACCATCAAACCTCTCATTAACATTTTTAAGATACAGTTCTATGGCTTTATCCATTTTTCCTTGCTTTTCATACAAAGCAGCTTTGAGGTTCCTATCAGCTTGAACCGAAACATTGTTTGTCATATGCAATCAATTCTCTCCCTGCTTATCCCCTCGCTTACGATCCTTCTCTTGTTGCTTAATAAATTCCCAAAAACGAATAGCCTCATCTTGTTTTTCTTCAGGAGCACTTTTGAAATCCCTGAAAAAGCGATTTATTTTAGGGTTTTCAACGCTATATGATTCTGACTGTTCATAAACACCTTGTTTCGCTTGATCGGCTATTTCGTTCCATTTGTCCGCAAGTTCCTTAGCGGTTTGATAATTCGATTTTCCTATAAGGTAGTCGATTGTTACTTCGAAAAAATCAGATAGTTGTGAAAGTATTTCAAAGCTGGGTTCGCGTTTATTCGTTTCGTACATTGATAAAGTACTTTTAGCAATTCTTAGCTTTTTCGCCAGATCAGCTTGTGTCATTTTTTTTTCGGTTCTAAGACTGGATAATCTATCTCCAAATGTAGTCAAAGGGACTCACCTCAATACTCAGATTACTACTTAATACTCAGATTACTACACATTACGTGATTATAAAATTATGGCCACGAAAAGTGTATATAGAGATTGACATGAACACGAAATGTGAATATACTCTGATTATACAGTTCACAAAACGTGTACAGGAGGAATGTTAGTGAAAAATGATAGGATGATTCAACTCAGAGGCTCACGCACACAAAAATATATTGCGGACGAATTAAAAATCCCTGTAAGTACCTACGCAATGATTGAGTCAGGACATAGATTTCCAAGACGGGAATTGCAAGCCAAATTAGCTTACTATTTTAATGTTACAGTAGATGAGCTTTTTTTTAAGCTATCAGAACACGTATCGTGAACTTGTGGGGTAGATCACAATGAAAGAAGGATTGAATTCATTTTTGGAATTTTTAGAAGTAATTAATAAACCTCTCTCTTGAGAAATTTGAAACTATCCACGATATGCGACCTTGGAAGGGAGAAAATTTTGCCAATGAAGTAGTCGATGGCATCTCAACTATTGAGCATTAAAAAAAACATGGAAATAATTTACATGTTATCAGGTGAAGCCAGCCATAGGTAGATTTTGAAAGGAGATGTCAAATCAATGCAACCTATTAAACAACAAGAAAAACTCAACATTGTTTATATAGATCCAAAGATGACAGCAACACAAATTGATGAAGCAATTACCCGTCTGTATGAATTACATAGTAGAGTGCCATTTACTAGGCGGCCAGTTTCAATCACGTTGGCTCCAAAGGGTGGGTACACATTCGATGTAGGTTATATTGTAACGATGACTCCAGAAGAAATAGCAAATGATTTTAATGAAAGACTTCGCAAGGGAGATCCTGATGCAATTCGGTTGAATGATCTTTTACTCTCCGTATAAAAAGTAACCCCCTGGTTTAGCAGAGGGTCCATGAAGGGTGGTGATCCTGGTAGCCGACAGAATCAACTGGGTGTGACTTAATTGTACGACGCAAGGTCTTCTAACATCCAGACACTTATCATGCTGTTTTTACTAGAATCATTGAAAGGAATGGGGAATATGTCCATCGGACAAGCTTTGCAGTTGTTTTGTAAAGAACATAATTTTACTCAGGAAGAATTCGCCGAACAAATTTCTATAGACCCGAGCTCACTATCCAAAATTATGAGGGATAAAAAAGAGCTACCTTCCGCATATGACTCGGTTATATCCGGACTATCTTGGAAGTTGGCTCTTGAAATTGCCGATGCCCGAACGGGTGGTTACATCTCAAATATTCTAGCAGATGTTCCTAATCTCGATCTTCATCCAGCTGCTTTAAAGGACGTTCTTCTAAAGGAACTACACGAAGCAGAAACAGCATTGGAGGGTCTTGTGATGGCTAAGCATATTGATCCGGTAAAACGAAAGGATAGTGCGGAGCGAGTTTGGCAAGAGATCCGAGACGTCACTGAAAAGGCAGTCATCATGCAAGGTGTTCTTGAAGAAGAGTTTGGACTGGATCGGAAGCGATTAATTCAAAAACACGAAATGGAAGTTAAACGCGGGGAGCGTTAAGGGGGATGAATTAATTTGAGATCAACGGTTAGATACGATGAACACTTTCATCACATTCAGTTGCATGCATCGCTTAACGGCATCCGAAAGTTAATTGCAAATCCAGAAGGGTATGACCTTCAAGTGTTATATGAATCAGAAGTGTTTTTACTCAATGAGATCGAGGAGCTGGAAGCGGATATTTTCCCAATGCAAAGCAAAACAGCCACCGGCGAGGGTGACTGCGTTGATGAGAGTGTTTTAGAAAAAATTGTTGCCTTTAGTATACCTCTAGTGTCATCGGAAGACAAGGGGGTAATGTTGAATGCGTGATTTAACTAACGTTCCATCCACACGAGTCCATTTGTATGAATGCCAGGACTGCGTCGCCTTGTTTGCTGGCGAGGATCACGAGGAGCTGAACCACTCTGATATCACTTGTCCGTTTTGCGGTGGCGAACATATTGACGATGCAGGGTATGGTGTAGTGGTCGTAACTGCGCTACCTGAGTTTTCGGATGATGAGCATGTGGGAGAAATGCAGCTTCCCGATCCAGAAGTCGGGGGAGGTTCACCTGATGCAACAATCTAATGGAAATCCTCAATTCGCCCAACTAGTTAACGTAAAGGGTTTCGTATACCTTACGGATGCTCAACGGGATTTATTTCATCGTACATACTCCAGGCATTTAAATGCCTGGGGAAGCGAAAAGAGGCATGACTACTTACCCGAACAACTTAACAGAATTAGTTGGGATCCGAAGGAAGGGTGCTTGAAGGTTTATTTCAAAAATGGCGACTGGTGCCATTACAGCATAGATGGGACGTGGTTCTAGTATGTACACGTATATGGAATTTTACGGATTATCGTCGGCATTGGAAGATGTAGTTTATGCATATAAGACAAGAGCTTCTATCTACCAGAATCATTTAGATGAAGCTATAGCCATGGCTGATCAAAAAGAAATAGAAAAATTCATGCGCTTATTAAATCGTTGTGAGAAGAAGATTGAAGAGACCAGGGCTCTGATATTCAAGACTGAGGCATTAAAACGATGGACGGAAGCAGAGAAGATCTTGTTCCCTGAACGATTTAATTAACTAAAGGGGTGGAATAACTAGGTGAAATCTAATTTTCAATGGACAAATCGTAATTCATGTGTCACCGATTTGGCAAGTTATTGTATTGAGCAAGATGTGAAATTTGACCAAGCCATAAAAGGTGTTCTTCTTCACAACTACTGCTCCAATCTCTCCAGTATGACCCAAAAACATTTAGCCGCTCTTAAGAAAGACGTAACTAAACGCGTGAAGGATATGAGGTTGGAGCTAAGGGCTCCTGAGATTGGCGATACGGTCCGTGTTCCTAAACTGGTAGAAAATCCGTTGCTAGGGGGATACCGCCAGGAAGGAAAGCAACTTGTGGAGGCTGTCGTTGTCGATGTGAGGCGGATGTCTTCTTGGATCCACTACAAAGTCAGACGCGTCCAAGATGACGCGGTTCAAGAGGGTAATGGGCATATGATTAAAAGCATTGTCAGAAGGGCTAGAGAGGCATCTAGCGCGGTTTAGCGTTATCGTGGAGGACACGCTACGGCGTGTCACCGGCGATGCTGCTAAGCATCGGAAGGTGAGGTGAAAGTATGCAAAGTACTGAAGAACAACTCGGACCGTACTTGCCGACTCAAATTGAGTTGGAAGAGATGAAAAACGAAGATTTCGAAGCGTGGGTTCATCAGGCTAAATCCGAACTTCAAAAAAGAGCAGAGCAAAGAGATCCGCTTTCCCAATTAAGAAAACGAATCTCTAAGGAACTTGGAAATCCGAACCTAACGGGTCCTCAAAGGGAGGCTCGGATCCTTCGAGAGATTGAGCGATACGAGATAATTATTTCTTCTCGTCTATGATGGAAATAAGCTTAACTGACTCGCCTTCCAGGTTAATAAATGGCAGCTCTATCGTTCCATCTATCGATTTTGCATTGAGCAAGTATGGGTGAAACGGGCTTATATTCTCTTCTGGTATTTGTGCAAAGATCAAAATCTTTTGTAGTGTTTCGAAAATCAACGGCAAATCATTCATTAATTTAAAGGGATTTACCCAGAACATATTCCTCTCATTTTTTGCGTAGGTGAAATAAGAATCCATGATTAATTTTAGTAGTGTGACAGCGTTGCTGCCGTCCGTTCCGAATGTACTTATTTCTGGTTCCCCTGAGTCATCAATATACGATTGAGCGACGTGATTCCCTTTCATTTGCACGAAGTCACCGTACCATAACGAATTATTGAAGCTGATAACTAACTTTAAATTTCGCCCATGTAGTGTTGTCGTCATGTCGTTAGAAATTCTTTTTAATAAGTAATCAAGGGCTTGCATTTGCTGAATGGTATACATTGAATTTCATCCTTCTTTCGATGGAATTTTGGTGAGTCTGGACAACTACCATATTCGACAAAGGAATGGAATTTCCTACAAGTTTAGCGATATCGTGGAGGACACGCTACGGCGTGTCACCGGCGATGCTGCTAAGCATCAAGCATTCAAGGAGTTATTTCAAGCATAGGTAAGGAGGTTGAGGTCGTGGCGCGACCAACCAAGGAAGGGCTTGAGTACTTCCCAATCGACGTCGGAATAGCGGATGATGACAAACTGGTTGTTGTCATTGGCAAATTCGGTACATTGGGATTCGGAATCATCGTCAGACTTATGACTGAAGTGTACAAAAACGGATACTTCTATCCATGGACTGAGCGGGAGCACTACACGTTTAGCAATCGCATTAGTGTTGACATTAATACCGTTTTATCTGTAGTTTCTGAGTGCATAAAATGGGGTTTTTTCCATCAAAAACTATACGAAGATTACGGAATATTAACCTCAGCAGGCTTCCAAAAGAGGTATCTAACGGCAACGTACCGACGAGCAAAAAATAGCATTCTGCCTGAGTATCTTTTAATAGTTTCTGATGACAAAAACGAGATTATCGATGACAAAAAACCTGTTATTGATATCAATATGTCAGCAGAAAGTACACAAAGTAAAGTAAAGGAAAGTAAAGTAAATAAAAGTAAAGAGAAAGAAAAGAAACCTTCCCCTCGGCAACCAAAAACGTATGCCGAGGACACCCTATATTTTAAAATGGCCTCTTACCTGCATCAATTAATCATGAATTATGCTGAATCGCTAAGTGTTGGGCATTTGGTTCATAACGCGAATCTGCAAACATGGGCAGATGACTGTCGAAAGATAATAGAGCTGGACAAGCGCGACAAAGACGAGGTCCGTAAAGTGATGATGTGGACTGCTAATCATGCTTTTTGGCAAAAGCAAATACTAAGCGCCAGCACACTGCGCGCAAAGTACGAACGGCTTTGTATCGAAATGGCTGCTGATGATAAAAAAAATACCAATAGTCAGGTGATACCGTTAGACGGTACCGCAGGTAGACGCCAAGGCAAGAGTGGAAAGCCTCAAATTCCAGTTGTTGAACGTTCTGCTGAAAGGTTGTCCGATGAAGAATTGGCTGCCGCGCGAGAGATGGCAAAAAGGCTTGATGAGAGATTTAACGCAGTAAGTGGCGGGCAGTAATGGATTTCCTTTTCTTTGATCCACGACCAGAACTAGCGGATACTCGGATATGGCGGAAACTTCTGCTTATCATCTTGGATCCAGATCACAAAGAACGTTCCATCCTCTTGCAAAAATACTTCTGGACGCTGAGGAGTGCCGGGACCATGATCCAGTGGAATGCCAATGGGATCAAACTGTTGCCACTGATTGAACCAGATGGAGATTGGCCGGATATCGACTTTTTCAACTCAATTAAAACCAAATATTTGGGGCCGCATGCTGCAGAGGTCAGGCAGCTGCTGGAACTCGCATACAGGGAGGCGTCAGCATGAAACAAGGAACAAGCCCAACATTAAAGCAAAAGAAACAAATCGAAGAAGCCGGTTGGAATCCCAACAATTGGCTAGTCGAACGTGATCTGCCGTCGGAAATGATCTTGATTCACCGAAACACTGGAACTTTGAAAGTATTAAAAAAAGTTGGTTGAGGTGATTCTCTGTGAGTGGCAAGTCATACTACATTGCTTGTGATGAACTCAATCTGGACTGGAAGGAGCAAGACGTCACTGCTTTTGATTCCATGTGGAATGAGGGGCTGAGTCTCATGGATATCGCTGTAGCTTTCGGGCGAGATGCAGATGAGGTCGCATTACTTGTCATCGATCGTGCACGTAAGGGAGCGATTAATAGACGGCCTAATGGTTTGTTTGGAAGGAGGATGCCAGAACCTGTTCTGGCTGTGTGATGAAGGTATGGAAGAATACAATGAGGAGAATCAAGCAACAATCGAAGATTATATTCAGGAGGAAATATGAAGCCATCTGAAAGCTTGAACGCAGCATTATCGCTGAATCGGTATTTAAATCTTATCGGAAAATCAAAGCCTACGGCCGAGCAAATCGAAGAAGCAGTGCAGTTATTGTGCAAGGTTCTCGGGGCAGAGAACGAAGAGGATCTACTTAAGCGTGGAGACTCGGAACTTGTCCGGCAATATAAAGAATTCAAGGAAGTATTGGTTAAGTAACAAAATGAATATTAAAGCACATGGGGGAGGAATGAACATGGAAGAGAAGATCAAAGAATTAATCAAGAATCTGTATTTCCAGCGCGAGCAATATGGAGATCGTATTGTAAGCCTTCACTACGGATACGATGCCGCGCTTGAGGATCTGTGCAAGCTGGTTGGAGAAGAATTTAAACCGTTCGAGGGATGAACACCGACTGAATACTGAAGGACTTGAGGAGGGTTTGGAATGAGCATTTATAATGATCCGATTAAATACGCAAAGCTAACTCGTATTCCAATTTCATACGCTCGTATATGGTGCTTAAATCAATTAGAGATTCAAACAGTAATTGACGCCGCCAAAGTTTGCCCGAAATGCGGAAAGGCTACTCTTGAATTGGAAGGCGGCTGCTACGAAGAGGGAACACAAGATTATGTGTATTGTGCAAACGATGAAATCCCGGCAGTAGATGATGACGGCGAGGAATATTTCACGGAATGCGACTACACTGCTGATCCTGAGAAGGAACATGAAACATTGTCCTCTTGGTATGACTTCGATGTTATTTTAGCACTAAGCTACGGACACATGAACGAATTTAAATGTCTGATGGATTGGTTTAATTTTGTGAAATCGGAAATTCAAAACTTAAATGTTAAGAAATCTGCATAGCGGACAGCTTGAATAACGAAGGACTTAGGAGGATGAAAACTTGTTTTATAAACTTGCATGGCTGATTGTAACAAAGCCATTTCGTACATGGGGTGCAAATCGCCCGTACCTAGTCAGCAGTAAAGTAAAGGGTGAAAACTTTGTGATTTTGCCATTAGACGAATATCACAGAATCAAAAACAGGTAACGGACAGCTTGAATAATGAAGGACATGGGGAGGTATTTTCATGAAAACACCAAGAATGAACGAACAACAAAAAGCAGAAGCAAGGCTAGATAAGGTTGCACAGATCATGCGCCTTGCTGCCGAAATAACTGCGAAAACGGAACGAGTGGTTTTCGTTCGATTCGAGGCCCATGTGAATTGGATTGAAGTAGAGGTTTGCCGGAACAAAACACTCTACACCTCAATTTTGTACGAGGATCAAATAGACCTGGATGATACTCCGCCATTAAGCCGTTTTGATAAAACAATCAGCAGATTGCAGAAATACCTTACGAACGCAGGCTGAATAACGAAGGACTTGGGGTGATAAAGTGAATCACATCTTAAACAATATCGACACTGTATTTTATAGCTTCGTTTCGGGCATGGCAGTTATGGCAATCGTGCTGTCTTTTCGTAAAAAGAAATGAACATTTGTGAATAATAAAGGACATGGGAGGATTAGTATATGAAACCTAATTACAGCATTTTTAGAGTAGATGAAGATTACATTGTAGCCGAAACGCAACAGCAGGCATTAACTCATCATTTAGAAAATGTAGGGCCTAACTGGTATGCAGAGGGTGAAGGTCCAGAAGTTGAAATGATCCCGCATGAAAAATCAGGCCGTTTCGAAACGGAAACGGGATATGAAGAAAAGACTTTTGGTGAATGGCTTGCGGATTTTGAATATAACGGACCACAAACGATTTGCTGGAACGAGTAGCGGACAGGTTGAATAACGAAGAACTTGGGAGGGTTTCACTATGAATTTGTATGAGGTTAGTTATCCGGCTGATATGTGGGGCGATCACCCAGCATACTCCATTCTCAAAACATCTGAAACAGGTGGTTCCGCTAAGTATGACGAGTGGCTTGGGGCAAGCGACTGTTGGGACATTAGTTTCATCGATTTCTGCAAGCAAGTAAAGGTTCGTAAAGTTGGACAGTCGGAACCGCTACCTGGTTCGGTTCCGTTTGAAAGACCCGAAAGAATAGAACTTGTAAATCGTTTGGTTAGAGAGATTGGCACTCGTGGACGTCAATTCTTCTACTCAAAAAAGCATGACCGGTTCGCTACATTTCATTGGGCGAATGGCAGGTTATGGTATACAGACGATTACACTGGCGAGGCTATGTTGATGGAGGACGGGAAGGAAGGAAAGACTCGTGAACAGAAACATGCCTTCTCGCATGGAGGAACGTTATGGGGATTAGTTCTAGATTTTAGGGACTACATCTTTGGAGATGATGACTCGAACCATAACAACGGATATGGTGGTCTGTACTGTACACATTGGGGATACCCAGATGAGGATATAGAAGTGATTAGACAAATTGCCGTTGACTTAGGTTATCTAAAGACTCGTGTTGCGAGGAACGCAGGTTGAATAACGAAGAACTTGGAGGGATGAAACCGTGACAGTCAATAAGGACTTTATAGAGACAGCAGATAAGGATATATCCTATTTAAACTGGTTTGACGATAATGCAAGCGAACGTGATTTTACATATCAAGAGATCAAAGAATATGTCGCTGCACAAAAACGATTAATGAAGTCAACGCCTCAACTCATATCGCGTCTCAAACAATTTGAGGCCGCAGCGATAGCACGACCGATTGAGGAATGGGGCGAAGATTACGGCGATGTTTTGTGGTGGAAATTCCCTATCGAAGAACCGCCTTATTGCGGATCACCACTTTGCACAGATTGGCCGGACTATCATACGCATTGGACTCCAATTATTACACCCGATCATCCAAAGGAATTATGCCCTGGCTGCGGTTGGCATATGGTACCACAGACATCAGGCGATGAGTCACCAGATTGGGAAGAATGTCAGAATCCAGATTGCGATTATGACGACGGAAATTCATGAATACTGAAGGACTTGGGGTGATAAAGTGAATCACATCTTAAACAATATCGACACTGTATTTTATAGCTTCGTTTCGGGCATGGCAGTTATGGCAATCGTGCTGTCTTTTCGTAAAAAGAAATGAACATTCGTGAATACTGAAATACATGGGAGGAGGTTAATTAATTTGAGCAGCGCATGTGTATGTCACCTGAATGAATGGTGCTTTTATTGCGAAATGTATTTGCCACTCGAAAAAGTGAAAGATCACTACAAGTATCGGGCTGACAAAGCAGAGACATTGTTAGAGAACATCATGCACGGTTCAAATCCAGTTGGTTGGTGGGATGAATGGATGCCTAAGATTGCACCGAAACTCAAACCTGAACCCCCAGTTTGCTCTTGGGATTGGATGAAAATGAGCGAAGAAGATAGAGCGGGTAAATACGTCTGCCGCTGTTGGAACAATTGCCCTGAGCTTCAAAGAAAAAAGAAAGAACGCATAGCGAATGCACGTGGGTTCTGGGGCAAGTTGTTCGCGAAGATGTTTTGAATATTCAATTACATGAGGGACGGTGGCAGGAATGAATTTATCAAATTTCAAATGGTGGAGACGGTTTTGCGGGGGGACGTGGCACCTTATATGTCCCTATAAAGAGCTGCGTAAAATTGATTCGTCAAAATACTGGACACAAAAAGTACATTCATTAAGCGATATTCAACTCAAGACTGAACAGTACAGAGAAAGTCACGTCTTAGTCCAGAGAATTAGGCGGTTCGGAATGAATATGGAAGAACATAAAAAGCCTCCAATTCCTGGAGGCTAGTGTCGATCCGATATTTAACACAGGCGAGGTTTACTATTACTTTCTTAACCTACTCCCACTTGCTCGTTTCGGAGGCATTTCATAGTAAACGAAGCTGTACGGGCTAGGGTTAGTGATGGTCGCCAGCAATCACATCGACTACATGAGATTATCATAACAAAGTGACAGCTGTTTGTCAGCGAACAAAAGTTCTTAGGAAAATTCGTGAATATAGAGGGCTAGGTGGGGAATGGTTACATGGACCGATAGGAAAGGATTTATTAGTTTGGTGGCCGATTGCATGATTGCTGGGGATGATCTTTCGTTTGCTTGGGAGCAGATAGGCAAGTATTGCGAACCATACAAGAAAGGCCAAACGCCAGCGCTTGGCCCGAACCAGATGAGATTCCTAAAGTCGGCTATTAACCGTCAAGCGGAAGAGAATAGGAAATGTAAACAAGGAGGCATAGGAATTATGAAAAAACAAACAGAGGTTGAGATTGATATACCGACCCCATTTCTCCATGTATTCAATGGGAACGAAGTCGAAGCTTATATGTCACTGAACAGATACTTTTCAATAGCCAATCCGACTGAAAAGCAAGCGGAAGAAGCAATCTCCCTCATTTGGAAGCTTTGCGGGAAAGAAACTGAGGCGGATGTAATTGCTAGTTGCGAAAAAGAAACAGTGGATATGATCAATGATTTAAAATATTCAATAATGGGCAGGGTTTCTTAAATGGTAGCAATGAAACAATGAATGCCGTTGATATCATTGAATACAGAATGCTTCCGTTTATCAATTCCGGAAAATCACCATTGAATATATCACTGCATGTTTCGGATCAGTCTTCACTTTCAAAACTTCATTGGATCGATACCCAATATGGCCGAATCAACATTAAATGTTCAGCATTCATCCCCCAAGGATACTCGTATCTAATGGAAAACGAAGGGTGCAAAGGAAGGGCAATGCTATGGGTGACAAAAAGGGCGGAAAAATAACACTAAACGCGTAGCAAACGAGCACAAAAGCCTTGATAAAGTAGGCATTACAGGAGAGGAAAGTTCTCTTCCGGTAATGTCTATTGGACCGTTATCACAGATAGGCACTCGGCCATGCTAAAGGTTGCCAACGCTCTGAAAAAGGGGGAGAACAACCGTAGCAGCAGTGCACCAGTGTGGCATGAGGAACGATCATTGATGAGGATGATCGATATTTGGACATAGTGTTAAGATTATGTGCAGCGTGCATGATTTTAACCGTATGACCAATGGTTATACTTTTACGTCATTTCTCCCCAAGACCGGTAATTACGTCGACCTTATGCGGGGATAAAGCATAAGTGTAAACTGGTCATTCCTACTTAGGTGACCGCAGCCTTTAAGATTTGACTCGCGTGCGGCCTGGAGCTGCCGAAATAAAGCTTCTTCATTCTGAGCCGCCACTAAGCGGCTCTTTATTATGTAGGGAGAGATTCGTTATGAAACACAGAATTGTACTTGATGGTGTAAAAGCCTACATTGATGAAAACTATTGTGATCCAGAAATAACGCTTCACAGCTTAAGTGAAATGTTTGGGATTAGCTCTTCCGTGATAGTCAGAACTTTCCCCAAATTATACGGAATTCCACCTTATAGATATATCATTCAGAGTCGACTGAATAAGGCGGCGGAGCTGCTTAAAAGAGATACGCAGGCGAAAATAGACGAAGTTGCCGGCGAATGCGGGTATTATGACGCGACCAACTTCTTTCTCGCATTCAAGAAACAGTTTGGCATGACGCCAATGAATTACCGAAGGCAGGCGGTGAATGGATCGTGAATACAGTTGAGCCGATAAGGGATACGGATATTATTGCAAATATCAAATGGGACCTGAAAAAGAAGTCGCTTCGTAATTATGGCATGTTCTTGCTCGGCATTAACTCGGCCCTTCGAATTTCCGACATTTTAAAGCTGAAGGTTGAGGATTTAAGAAAAGAAGACCTCTATATTCGAATGACCAAAACAGGGCAAGAGATAACACTACCGATCGCGGATTGGTTGCGTCGAGAACTTTCTCCCCTTCTGGATGGACGAGCCGACCATGAATATGTATTCGCATCGAGACAATCCAAAAAGCAGGGCGGACGAAAGAGCATTGACCGCAGCCAGGCATACCGCATTTTAAGACAAGCCGCAAAGAAGTATGGCTTGCGAAGGATTGGCACGCATACCTTGCGGAAGACATTTGCTTACCACTATTACCGGAGCACAAACAACATAGCCATGCTGATGGATTTACTGGGGCATTCCGATGAATCTTTCACACTTCGATACATTGGAATTACACAGGACAACATCAATAAAGCGATGAAAGGGTTCCGTTTATAGGTCAGTGCATCATATTTGGCGATTGTTGCACTCATTCCCGCAGTATCGAGGAAACCCCTATAAATAGCACAAAAAGAGCATCGTTCGAGTGCATCAGAATATAAGATATGGTGCACTCAAATACCAAAAAAAGGGAGAGAATCCGATGGTGAAAAGGCTATCCGTAGTGCCAGGAGTATTCATGCTGTTGTCACTCATGGTGTACTGGTTGGAAGGACCCGCACACGCAACTTACTTTGCAATGATCGCTCTATATTTTGAGCTGATTGACATAAAAAGGAACGGCGATGGAGTAAAAATTAAGCCAAAGTTCGGCGACAAACATCTTGCGGAATGCCTCGCCGAGATCCGTCCTCCGACAAGTAGAAATCGCCTGTAGCCACCTCCGAAACGCTTAACTACGGTAAAGCGAGAAGGTACTTTCAGGGGTATTTTTGCCTACGGGTGCGGGCGACCCCGAAATTTCGCTAGGCACAAAAAAATTTCGTTTTCTTCGCTTCGATATGCAATGCTATGCATAAATATGTATACCGGAAAAAGCCTGTATTTATCAGGTTTTTTATAAATTGTAGGGGTAACTCCATAGGAAAATGGCGCTGGAAAGACGACCGTCAAAACGAAACATGCGAAATGCGAAAAACCGCTTTCATTACAATGTTTTCCCTTTTGATTTGCGTTTGACAAGTGGGAGCAGACAAGTCTAAAAGAAGGTCTGCACTATGCTATCCAAAAACGTTATTTACAATGAAGACTGTATTTCCGGAATGAAAAATCGACTGCCGGACGCTTCGGTCGATCTCATTTTAACGGATCCTCCTTATCTGATGAATTACAGATCACAACAGGAGCGTTTCGGAGCTATTCTGAATGATGCCGGCGACGGTGGATTTATCACAAAGTATTTTGAGCAGTGTTATCGAGTCTTGAAACCGGACTCTGCTTTATTTGTCTTTTGTTCTTGGCACAAAGTCGACTTCTTCAAACAGCAGTTCCAAGAGTTTTTCACGATGAAAAACCTTATTGTATGGGTGAAAAATGGTCATGGAGCCGGTGACACCAAGGGCAGTTTTGCGCCACAGCATGAACTTTTGATTTATGGGCACAAGGGCCGTTCACATTTGCGCGGGTACCGGCTTTCTGATGTGATCCAATTCCCCAAGATTCCAGGGACAAGCTTGCGTCATCCAACTGAAAAACCCGTCGGACTTCTTGAAAAATTGATTATCGCCGGCAGTGATCCTGGAGCGCTTGTGCTTGATGGATTTATGGGATCAGGGGCAACAGCTGAAGCTTGTATCCATAGTCAGCGTGACTATCTCGGATGGGAACTGGATCCGGTTCATTATGCAACTTGTATGGACCGAACGAGCAATTATCAGCAAAAGCTATACTTTGGCGACACAATTCAATCTTAGAGGAGGTGAGCTGCATGGCCGACGATAGCAATGCCATCACGTTTACAACAAATCAACTTGCTAACATTTTGGGGCTCAGTCCTCGTCGGGTCCAGCAGCTTGCCGAGGATGGGGTTCTTGTACGATCTAAAAAGGGGCGTTATCTTGCTGCAGAAAGCGTGCAAAACTTCATTCGCTCGATACAAACCAAAGAAGGAAAGGCCGAGGTTGATTATTTTGAAGAACGAGCCAAGCATGAACGCGCCAAGCGTGAACGTGCCGAATTAAATCTCGCCGTTATGAAAGGGACATTACACCGCGCCGAGGATGTAGAGTATGTGATGGATGATATGCTCGCGGCATTTAAAACGAAAATACTGGCGTTGCCCTCCAAAATAGCTCCTCAGTTAGTCGGTAAAACCGAACAAGGCGAAATACTTGATCTTATGTATCGAGATGTAGCTGAGGCGCTGACGGAGCTTTCGGAATACGACGGGTTTCTGTTTAACGGAAAGAACGAGACCTACATTGGCGAGGTGGGCGCTGATGAGCGGATCGTCGATGAATAACGAGTTTACGCGAACATTTCAACTCTTTAAAAGGCTAGCTAAACGGGTTGCGCCGCCTCCATTGCACACGATCTCCTCATGGGCAGACGCGTACCGAAAACTATCTGCAGAAGCTTCCGCCGAACCTGGTCAATGGCGCACTGATAGAACGCCATACATGCGCGACATCATGAATGCCCTGAATGATAGGGAAGTTGAAAAGATTGTCGTCATGTCTTCCGCTCAGGTGGGGAAAACGGAACTGCTTCTTAACATTGTTGGTTATTATGTGGATTACGATCCTGCACCCATGATGCTTATCCAGCCAACAGAAGGTATGGGCGAAGCTTTTTCGAAGGATCGTCTTGCCCCGATGGTCCGAGATACGGAAGTGCTCAGCAAAAAAATATCGGACGCGAAAGCCCGCGATGGTGAAAATACGATACTTCATAAAAAGTTCCCAGGCGGACAAATTACGATCGGCGGTGCAAATGCGCCGGCATCGCTGGCATCACGACCAATACGAATCGTCCTTTGCGATGAGGTTGACCGTTATCCTGTATCAGCTGGAACCGAAGGAGATCCCGTTTCCCTGGTCGTTAAACGGACCACAACGTTTTGGAATCGAAAAATAGTGCTTGTTTCAACGCCTACGATTAAAGGGGCTTCACGGATCGAGACTGACTATTTGCAAAGCACGATGGAACAATGGTGCCTGCCCTGTCCATCATGCAATGAGCTGCAGCCGCTAACCTGGGGGCAAATTAAATTCGAGCGTGTTGATGAGATAGTCACCAAAGCTGCTCATGCCTGCCAATTTTGTGGGTCTTTACATGGCGAGTTCGAATGGAAAAAGGGTTCGGGTACATGGGTCGCAAGGAAAAAAAACTCGAAAGTCAGAGGGTTTCACTTAAATGAGTTAGCTAGTCCGTGGAAGCGATGGGAAACCATCGCTTCTGAGTTTTTAGAAGCCAAACGCGGCGGGCCTGAAATGCTCAAGGTATGGGTGAATACATCGCTTGGAGAAACGTGGGAGGAACAAGGTGAGGGCGTCGAAACAGACGAGCTTCTTAAACGTCGTGAAATGTATAACGGCGAGGTTCCAGATGATGTGCTTGTGCTTACTGCAGCCGTCGACGTACAAGACAACCGGCTAGAATATGAGATTGTTGGTTGGGGGCTTGGACTTGAATCCTATGGGATTAAGTATGGCGTCATCATGGGGGACCCTGGGCAAAATTGGGTATGGGAAACACTCGATCAGACAGTCATACATAAGTCTTTTACCCGTATAGACGGTCAAGACCTACAAGTCATGTCCACATGCATAGACTCAGGCGGCCATTTTACGCAGCAGGTATATAAATACTGTAAGAAACGAGAATTTAACCGCGTTTGGGCGATTAAAGGACAGGGTGGCATGGGCATTCCATTCATTCAACGTCCGAAGCGCCGCAATGATGCCGGTGTCTGGCTTTTCAATATCGGCGTTGATGTTGGTAAAGACACGATAGCATCACGATTAAAACTCGGTTTTGAGGGGCCAGGCTACTGTCATTTCCCTATCGAAACAGACAAAGGCTACAACGAGGACTATTTTGAAGGTTTAACATCGGAAAAACGAACCGTCCGTTATCAAAAAGGATCGGTGACTCACCGTTGGGAGAAACGATATTCTGGTGCACGAAATGAGCCGTTTGACCTTCGAAATTACGCAACGGCAGCCGTGGAAATTTTGAATCCGCAGCTCGAGGAAATTAAAAAACGAATGGATCTAAACAAAATTGAGCCTAAACTACCCAAAAAAGAGCAGCAGGGGGCGAAAAAGCGCTCGGGTGTTGTACGCAGAGGCATTGAAGTATAGGCACAGAAAAGGGGGAACGTTGTGAGTGCTCGTTTAGATACATTAGCAATCCGCTTACAGTCTTATGTTGACTGCGAAGCGGCTATTTTAGGTGGAGCACAGGAGTACACCATCGGCGGAAGACGAATCACGCGAGGAAATCTGCAAGAAGTTTCCCGAATGATCGCTTATTTGGAGAAGGAAATCGCAAACGAAACCTCCAAGGCCGCCGGCAGAGGAAGAAACCGAATGATTGGTGTTATTCCGCGCGATCTTTAAAGAAAGGAGTGGACAAGCTTGAATTTTCTTGATAAAACGATTGCTTTTTTTTCGCCTAGAGCCGCCGTGAAACGGGCTGCATCTAGAGAAATGCTTCGAGCCATCGATTCGGGATACAGCGAAGGTGGGGCATCAGCTAAAAAGAAAAGCATGCGTGGCTGGCGAGCTTCCGCAGGAAGCCCGAAAGACGACATTGATGTGAACCTGAGCACGCTCCGTGCACGCTCAAGGGATCTTTATATGAATTCCCCTTTGGCAACTGCTTCTCTCCGAACGGCGAAAACCAATGTGGTCGGACCAGGCTTGCGGCTTAAGTCGCGAATCGATGCTGACTATCTCGGCATTTCTCCAGAGGCAGCCGATGCCTGGGAAAGACAAGTTGAACGGGAGTTCGCGTTATGGGCTGAAAGCAAACATAGCGATGCATTACGTATGTCGGATTTTTACGATATGCAAGCTATTTCCTTCTTAGGTTGTCTGATGAATGGGGATTCGTTCGCCTTGTTTAAAAGAGATAAGTCGACGTTCTACATGCCCTACACCTTACGCTTGCATCTCATTGAGTCCGACCGCATTTCGACGCCGTGGGCCAGTGAACTATTGGGAAGTGTGGAGGGAAGAAACACAAGTAATGGCAACTGGATCATTTCAGGTGTGGAAGTAGATTCAGATGGGATGACACTCGCCTATCATATTTGCAATGTATACCCGATCGCAACCGGTCTGGACGCTTCGAAACAGCGGAAATGGACGCGTATTGAGGCGTATGGCGCGACAACCGGTCGTCCAAACATTCTGCATCTAATGGAGAGCGAACGAGCTGAGCAGCGGCGCGGAGTCCCTTACTTGTCACCGGTCATTGAATCCCTCAAGCAGATTACACGTTACACGGACGCCGAGTTGATGTCAGCCGTTATTGCCGGCATGTTCACCGTATTCATTAAGTCAGATGGCCCATCCAGCGATTTGCCTCTTGGAAATATGATATCTGACGATGATCAAGTCGCTGCAGGCGATCCCGCAGTTTATGAATTGGGGAATGGTGCTATCAATGTCTTGAACCCTGGCGAAGACGTAACCTTTGCTGATCCTGGTAGGCCCAACAGCCAATTTGAGTCATTTATTAACTCACTATGCCGATATGTCGGCGCAGCGCTTGAAATCCCGCAGGAACTACTACAAAAGTCGTTTCAATCCAGTTACAGTGCAAGCCGAGCCGCACTGCTGGAAGCTTGGAAAATGTTCCGCACGCGCCGTGCTTGGCTAGCCAAAGAATTTTGTCAGCCGGTGTTTGAAGAATGGCTGTCCGAGGCGGTTGCGTTGGGGCGGATCCACGCGCCAGGCTTCTTCCAAGACCCTGCCATTCGTCGCGCATGGTCTTTAGCTGAATGGAACGGACCAGCACCTGGTCAACTCGACCCATTAAAAGAAGTCAATGCCGCCGCAAAACGAATCGACTTAGGGTTATCTACACGAGAACGCGAGTCAATCGAAATTAACGGAAGTGACTTCGATCGGAATGTGAAGCAGCTGCAGCGCGAAAAGCAGTTGATGACTGAAGCCGACATCTGGCAGGAAAAGACACCGGCGCCGCAGAGTAGTGTACACCAATCAAAGGAGGTGAAACCAATAAATGAATAAATTTTGGACATTTCGCAATATCGGCGAAACAGCCGGCGAGTTACTACTATACGGTGACATTCGATCGGAAAAGCCCTGGTGGAGTGAAGGGAATGATGCGATCTATCCAAGGCAATTCAATGATGATTTGAAAGAACTTGGCAACATTAGCGAATTAACTGTCCGCATTAACTCCATGGGGGGCGATGTGTTTGCAGCCATTTCCATCTATACGGCCCTCAAATCTCATGCAGCGAATGTCACAGTTAGAATTGAAGGGGTTGCAGCCAGTGCAGCGACAATTGTTGCTATGGCCGCCGACTCTATTGAGGCCCCATCGAATGCACTGTTCATGATTCATGATCCGCTGTTAGTTCTATATGGCATGTACAATGCGGATGACATGAAGAAAATGGCTGATGTCTTGGATACCGTCAAAGAGAGCATTATTAACTCTTATGTCAACAAAACAGGGCGAGATCGCCAGGAACTATCAGACATGATGAATGAAGAGTCATGGATGACCGCCGAAGAAGCAAAGGCGGAGGGCTTCATCGATCAAATTTTGTTTGAAGATGAAAGCCTAGATGCCTCTGTGACCAATGATGGTCGGTTTATGATTGTCAACTCAGTCACGCATGACCTGAGTAAATTTAATACGCGGCCTTCAATTAAAAATCGCGCTGCAGCAGCGCCACCTGCCATTCAGGTTACAGCTCGATCAACTTCGTCACCCATTAATCATACGCAGGAGCGTGAAATCACTTTGGACATCAAAAACATTGAAGATTTAAAACGACATTTCCCTGATTTGTGCAATCAATTGGAGAACAGCGCTGCTGCTAATGAGCGTGAACGCATGAAGGCTATCGACAGCATTTCAGCGACCATCTCCAGCGAACTCATTAACAAAGCCAAATATGAAACACCGATGAATGCGCAGGAGCTTGCGTTTCAAGCTTTAAAGAACGACGCCGGCAAAGCGACTAAATTTTTGAATCAGCGGGAAGCCGAGCTCGAAGATGGTGAAGAAGTGGCCGCTGCTGCCCCGCCAGATGATAAAGAAATTAAAGATGCTGCAGTTATTGACCGCGTAGCCAATGCAGCTAACGCGAACCGCAGACGATATGAGGAGGGTAGAAGATAATGACCCAAAACTTATACACGAAACAAGCTGATTCCGTAACGTATGATAACCTGCTAGGCAGCATGCCTATGGCTGACATTCAGATCAAGTCCATCACCTTGAAGTCCGGTCAAGCTGTGTTGAAACGAGGTACAGTCGTCGGCATCATTACCGCATCCGCGCTAGCGGTATCCGTTGATAGCAGCAAAGCTGATGGCAGCCAAACTGCTGACTGCATTTTAACGGATGATGTGGACACGACAGCCGGCAATGTTGTAGCCAGCGCGTACAGTGCAGGAACGTTCAACCGTAAAGCGCTTATTTTCGGCGGCACGGACACTGCGGATAAACATGAAGACCATCTCCGCATCGTCGGCATCTATCTCCGCGATAATATCGCGTACTAATAGGAGGACTCACCTGTGAACGTAAACATTTACCGCACTCAAAGCATGCTGGCAGCCATTAACAAGATGATGCCAATCCGCACGTTTTTCCGCGATACCTTTTTCCCAGGCATTCAGACTTTTACAACAGAAGACGTGCTACTAGATTTCAAGAAGGGCAAACGCAAAATGGCCCCATTCGTCGCTCCCCGTGTAGGTGGTGTAACGATGGACAGACAGGGCTATCGAACAGATAAATATACGGCTCCCAAAATTGCGCCGCAGCGTCAACTCACGGTCGATGATTTGGTGATTCGTGGCATGGGCGAGAACCTGTTCAGCCCTCGGACCCCAGCGGATCGTCAAGCGGAGTTACTCGGCAGAGATATTAACGAGCTGGATGAAATGATCACACGCCGTGAAGAATGGATGATTCGTGAACTACTGTTCAATGGAAAAATTACCATGAACGGTTACATCGATACAGCCAACAACAAAACGATCGATCAGACGTTGGATTATGAGTTTACGAATAAGGAAATTCTCACGGGCACCCATTTGTGGAGCGAATCCACATCGACCAAGCTGGACGATTTGAAACGCTGGAGAAAAGAAGTCATTCGTAAATCAGGACATGCGCCGACCATGGCTATTTTCGGAGACGATGCATTTGAGCAATTCTTGGCTGATCCCGATGTATCCGAAAAGCTGAAGCAGTTTAATTCCACACTGATTCAGATCAATCCAACTGTAAAAGATGACGCACTTACCTATATCGGCCGCATCGCTGAACTGGGCCTTGATATCTTTACCTATAATGATTGGTATCTTGATGATGATGGGAATGAGTTCCCTTTTGTACCTGCAGATCAAGTCCTACTTGCGCGTCCAAATATGGGCGAGGTGCTTTATGGGGCCGTTACCCAACTTGAACAAGGTCAATTCGTTACCATCGAGGGTTCACGTGTTCCGAAATCTTGGGCTGATGAGGATAATGACGTGCGCATGATCCGAATCAGTTCCAGACCGGTTCCTAAACCCGAGGACATTGACGATTGGTTCGTTGCCCAGGTCCTATAAGGAGGATTCATATGCCAGTAAAAGTAGAAAAATTTCGCGTTCGCGCCGGTGGAGAGACTCACTTCCCCGGCGCGATTGTTTATGGCCTCACAAGTGAAGAGCAAGAAAGCCTTGTTGAAAAAGGCATTTGCTCGATGGTTGAAGGTAACGCTGATTCGGACAATCCCGAAAATGTAATGACCATCCCTCAGCTTAAGAAGTTTCTCGCCGCCGAGCAAAACCATGAAATCGTGGAACAACTCCTCCAGGATGAAGAAAGCCGTGATAATCCGCGGACGAATGCGCTTAAGATGCTCGCTGACAAACTGGTCGAACTGAAGGACAAATAAGATGCCAAGTTTCAAGGACATCATTCAAAAGGACATCGGCGTTTTCCTCAATACTGAGGAATTCGCCGATCTTCATGACCTTGACGGCAAAGAAATACCCATCCTGATCGATGAGGACAATTCGAGCGAACGCGACCGGCAGCCTTTAGACCTGTATAACGCCGCTAATGGCGTGTACGTAAAGAAGATCACGATTTACGTCCAGTTATCTGATATCGACGAAGTGCCAGCCATCATGCAGCACATGTATCTGGACGGGATGTTGCACCGTGTTATGGATTGTTCACACTCCGCCGGCATGGTGAGAATTGTATTGGAGGCTAACGAAGCATGATCGAAGTTACAGCCGGTCAGATCGAGAAGGCCGAGCGGATGCTGCGGCATCTGCCAGAAGCTGCTCCCAAAGCGATGTCGAGCGCCATCCAGCGTGCAGCGGAAACGGCAAGGACAGAAGCTGCCAGAAAAGTCCGCGAAACTTATTTCGTGAAACACTCCGATGTCATTGCGACGATCCGCATTCAGCGACCAGGCGCGTTGTCTGCAAATGTAATCTCGCGCGGGAATGCGATTTCTCTGTCCAAATTCAACGTCACCCCGAAGCAGCCGCAGCCAAGAAGGAATGCAGCGATTATTGTTAGGGTGAAAAAGGGGGAAGGCGGCCCCATCAAAAGTGCCTTCGTCGCGAGAATGAAAAGTGGCCACATCGGTGTATTCCTTCGTGCCGGCAAGCAGCGAAAACCAATTCAAGAGCTATACGGCCCGCCGATCCCTCAAATGCTTGGAAATCCAAGCGTCAAAGAATGGGTAGAAACCCAGGCTAGCGAAAAGCTCGAAGAACGATTAACACATGAAATTGATCGCATATTGGAGGGAAAAGGATGACACCGATCATTCTAATTGACCAACTTGTATTATTTATCCAATCGGTCGTCTCCGAATTTGATCTTGAAACCAATGTTCCAGGTGTGCGCAAGCAACCGCAAGTTGTCGCTGGCTACTTACGAGAAAAGAAAACGGCACAAAAACAGGAAGTTCCCGACTTTCCGCACGTTGTTGTTCGTTTTTTGGAAGATACCGATGCACTAGAGAGCAATACAGCCCATGTCCGCATTATCGCAGGTACGTACAGCCAAGACGAACAAAATGGCTGGAGAGACGCAATGAATGTTATTACACGCATCAAGCAAGCCTTGATTAAACAGCGTATCATCGGAAATATTTTCATCATGGAAAAACCCATAAAGACGGATCTTCCAGAGGAACAGCCATTCCCTGAATGGGTTGCTATGATGACAGTCAATTTCACGATCCCACAAATACAAGAAGAAGGAGGCATTTTGGATGTCCTCGGCTAAGCCAAAAAAGGAAGCACAGCAAGTGTTGCACGTTATTTATTGCGGCCCTAACTTCCCAAAGATCAACTTGAATCAATTTGCCGTTTATACGGGATGTATCCCACCCCACTTCGAAGAGCACACCGGCAAATGCCCGTCCCTTACGAAATTATTCGTACCGATTGAGGACTTCGCACGCTTTCAGAAAGCTGCAGCTGTCAAAGGAACGCCAGAAAGCATTGGGCTAAACGAAGTTACACAATATATCCAAGGAGGTTCCGTTTAATGGCCTATAAGCACGGACTAACCGTCTCCGAGTCTCCGACGTCTGTTTTATCTTCTGCAGCGGCCTATGCTTCTTTACCTGTGGTCGTGGGAACAGCTCCTGTCAATCTTGGAGATGTCAGCAATGTAAACAAACCGATTCTCGCATTCAGCTTCGCAGAAGCTGTAAAAGCGCTGGGTTATTCGGATGACTGGAGCAACTTCACATTATGTGAATTCATCAAATCCCACTTTGAGCTTTACGGCGCTTCACCAGCTGTTCTGATTAACGTCCTTGATCCTGCCGTGCATAAAGAGACCGTTACGAACGAAAGCATACCAATGAATGTCGGCATTTCAACGATTCAAGTCGAAGGTATCCTGTTGCCTTCGCTGCAAGTCAAACTAATCGAAAATGGCGATGTGCTCGAGAAAGACACGGATTACACCGCTGCCTTTAATGATGATGGACACATTTTCGTTTCAGCTATTAGTGGCGGAAAAATCGGCGCAGGTCAAAACACGATTATCGTTACTTATGACAAGTTGAAACCAACGGCGATTACACAAGCTGAAATCATCGGAGGCGTTAACGGCACGACAGGCGCCTACACGGGGCTTGAACTCATTAACCGTGTGTTTCCGTTGCTCAGACTCGTTCCTGGGCTTATTCTCGCGCCTGGATGGAGCCAAAACCCGACAGTGGCCGCTATCATGATTGCTAAATCAAGCAACATCAACGGTCTTTTCAAAGCAACAGCAATTACGGACATCGATACTTCGGCGACAGGTGCGGACGTATATTCAAAAGCACCGGCATGGAAGAACACTAAAAATTACACGGATCCACTCCAAATTGCTTGCTGGCCCAAAGTAAAGCTAGGTGACGACGTGTATCACCTTTCCACGCAAGCAGCCGGTGTGATCAGCTTGACGGATGCAGCTAACGATGACATTCCTTATTTCAGTCCATCAAACAGAGCTATTAAAGCAGATAGTGCAGTGACAGCAACAGGTGACGAAGTTCCTCTCGGCCCTGATCAAGCCTCATATCTAAATAGCCAGGGGATTGTAACAGCCCTGAACTGGGTCGGAGGCTGGAAGTTATGGGGAAGCCGAACCGCTGCATTCCCGGCATCTGCCGATGTCAAAGACAATTTCATTCCGGTACGCCGAACGTTTAACTGGGTAGGAAATCAAATCATTCTGACCTACTGGGACAAAGTCGACAACCCGACTAACAAAAGGCTCATTGATACCGTTGTCGACAGCATCAACATCTGGTTAAATGGTTTGACCGCAAAAGGAGCCTTGCTCGGGGGACGTGTTGAATTCCTCAAAAGTGAAAACCCTGTGTCAGACTTAATCAACGGTAAAATAAGATTCCACATCTTCCTTACACCGCCGGTTCCAGCTGAAGAGATTGGATTCACCCTTGAGTTCGATGTGAATTACTTTGATGCCTTGTTTACAGCTTAACTTTTAACTTTTATGGAGGTGAAACACCATGGCAGTAAATACGATTCCTGAACGCTTACAAGCCTTTCGCGTATATAATGACGGAACAAATGACCTCAAAGGGGTTGCAGATTTGCAACTCCCTTCTTTCGAACCGATGAAAGATACGGTAAAAGGCGCGGGAATTGCCGGCGAGTATGAGTCCCCGACGCTCGGCCACACACAAAGCATGAAACTGACGCTGAACTGGAAAACCGTATCCAAAGACATCCTGCAGTTTATACAGCAAAAGTCACATAGACTCGATTGTCGAGGTGCTTTCCAGGATTACGAAGCTGCACGCGGACAGCATGTAGTGCGCAGTGTGCGCGTCGTTATTCAAGGACCGACCATGAAGGTTGATCCTGGAAAGTGGGAGACCGGTGCGACCACGGGAGGATCGACGGAATTTGAAGCCTTGTATTTAAAAATCGACATTGACGATGTCACATACGTTGAAATTGATAAACTGAACTATATTTTTAAAGTCGATGGTGTTGACTATCTCGCAGCAACACGTGCGGCTTTAGGAATCTAAGGGGGAAAGACGATTGATTATTAAACTTATGCACCCTACGCCTGAATGCAATGAAATCGATCTGGACTTGGACAAGCTTTCTGGAAAGGACATCATCGATGCTGAAAAAGAAACGCGCCAGCTGGGGGATTCAAGTCCTAACCCGCTATACTCGTCCACCGGCCTCGCTGTTATCGCGGGCAAGGCTTCTGGAAAAGTGCCTGACGATATCATCAAACTCAAAGCACCGGACTTCGTTTTGATCACTACAATGGTGAGCAATTTTTTGTACGCATGGACCTTGCCGGGGCTGATTCCACAAGGAACCTCCGAATAACGATCTTAAATATGGCAAGGTTTCACAGTACACCAATAGCATATTTTTTTGAAATGCCCATTTGTGAATTCTACGAATGGGTTCTTTCTGCTGTCGAGGCGCAAAAGGCGGGTGAACAATAAACATGGCAAGAAAAGTCTATGAAATCAGCTTCGCCATTGCTGGAATGCTGGCAGGTAACTTCGGATCCTCTTTTTCCGCTGCCTCTTCTAAAATGTCACAGCTTAAGCTAGATATTCAAAAGCTGAATGCGGAGTACAAAAAGGGCGAGATTTCAGCCGATCAGTATAACACCCATCATCAGAAGCTAGCTAGCCAACTGGCGAACACCAGGCAAGAGCTGGAGCGAACCAAAAACGCGCAAGAACAGTACAACAAGGCAAATGAAAAGATGAACGAACTCGCGCAGTCGTTTTCCGGAAAAGCGATGGGGTCAATTCGCAACGCACTAACGATCGGCGCTGGAGTCGCCACGGTCGGCGGCGGTTTATTTGTTGGATCATCCATAAAGAAAGCCATGGACTATGAAGCGCAGTTATCCAGCATCCAAGCATTAACTGGCATTACAAATGATGAGCTTGCGAAAATGGATCAGCTCGCACTTGATATGGGGCAAAAAACCAAGTACAGCGCTCTAGAAGCAGCCCAAGGCATCGAGGAACTTTTGAAAGCCGGTATGTCGCCAGCCATTGTTCAGGCTGGAGGCCTTGAAGCCGCTTTGAATCTTGCGACCGCGGGCGGCCTAGACTTGACGGAAGCTGCCGAAACCATGTCTGATGCGCTCAATGGATTTAAAAGAGACGGCATGTCGGCGGCAGAAGCCGCAAACATTCTGTCAGGCGCCGCAAATGCATCTAGTACCGATGTGCATAAACTCAAAGAGTCGATTTCCGCTGTGGGTCCTGTTGGGGAAATGCTCGGCGTGTCCTTTAAGAGCATCAACGGCGTGCTCGCTGCATTCAGCAATAACAGCTTAAAAGGGTCCGATGCCGGTACAAGCTTAAAGACAATGCTCATGAACTTGCAACCGCAAACCAAACAGGCTAAGGAAATGTTTGCACAATATGGCCTTGTGTCTCAAAAAGGCGCTAATATCTTTTTTAAAGCCAATGGGGAGCTTAAGGATCTATCCGATGTCGCCGGTATACTTCACGATAAGTTCAAGAAATTGAATGATCAGCAGCGTGCAGACGCCTTCTTTAATCTGTTTGGATCGGATGCCGTGCGAGCGGCATCCATTTTATTTAAAGAGAGTTCCGATGGCATTCAGGATATGTATAAGCAAATGGCTGACGTAACGGCTTACGATGTGGCGAAGAAAAAAATGGATAATGCTGCAGGGTCTGTCGAGCAACTGAGAGGAACAATTGAAACCCTGCAAATTCGCGCATTGCGCCCAACGTTGCCATTTATTAAGAAGCTAGCGGATAGCGCCGGGGATATGGTAGAGCGGTTTACACCGGCCATCACAAGAGGCGTGCAGGAAGGCGTTGATTCTGCCAAACGTTACCTTAAGGAGCATTTCATCGATAACCCTGAATTTACGAAGCTAGACAGAAAGGGACAGTTTGAATTCGTCATTGATGACTTAAAGAAAACGTTCGATGCCTGGTATGACGCCGGCGGAAACAAACAAATATCCAACGCCACAAGCGCCCTCATTCATTATGTCAGTGATGCCCTACATGGCTCCAGTGCGGAGTTAACGGGCATTGGTGCTGAACTTGGGAAATCGCTCGCCGGCGGTATGATCAGCGGTTTGAAAGAGTTTGCGGCAAATAACCCAGAATTTGCCGCAATGCTAACATTTATCTCAACACCTGGCCCCGTCCAGGTCAAAGCCGCTGCCGCCATAGCTGTCGGCGCAGGCGGAGTCAGTGTCGCGGGTTCTGTCGTTGATGCAGCCAAAGATGTTAAAAGTGGTGTTGCATCGGATGCGAAAGTATTTTCTGAGCAAGGCGTATGGGCTGGAGTCAAAAACTTTTTCAATAACATCAGTGAAAACTTTAAAACTCCTGATGTCAGGGCTGCTGACGGTCATCGGCTTGGCGGGAAAGAGTTATACGATTATATGAAGCAGCATCCAGACGAGTTCCCAAATGGGAAGCAAAAAGTGAGCTTGAGCCAGGCAAACAATAGCTTATCTGCCAGCAATAACATCGTCATCAATGCAAACTTTGCCCCGGTCATTAATGGCTCTGGACCGGATGTGATACCTGCCCTTCAAGATCAGCAGAAATCATTTACGGATGAGTTACAAGCCCAATTCAGAAGACAAAGGCGGCTGGCCCTTGAGTAAACAATACATAACCATTCAAGGAGATATGTGGGACGGGATAGCGAAGAAGACGCTAGGAAGTGAGTTTTTTATGAATAAGCTTATCGAAGCAAATCCCGCACATCAATCTATCGTCATATTTCCCGCAAATCTTACGATCGTTATACCGGATCTTCCTACAGCTTCAACACAATCCCTCCCCCCATGGAAAAGGACGGATAGCCGATGAAGGCCAGGCAGGCAAGACTAGAGCTTCTATACGACAACATCGACATTACTACAGATTTGAAACCGCATTTGAAAAGCTGGACCATCACAGATAACTTGAGCGGTCAAGCGGATGATCTCAGTGTTGTGCTGGAAGACAAGGAACAGATATGGATGGGGGATTGGATGCCCGATACAGGAGCATCTCTAACAGCGAAAGTGGTTCGGGAAAACTGGGCAGAGGAAGGGGATGCGGATTATCTATCATTCGGTAAGTTCGAGATCGATGAAATCGAAATGGAATCCCCTCCTTCAACCGTGACCATTAACGCCCTCTCGATCCCTGAGTCCACATCATTGCGCGGGGAAGAAAAGAGCCGAGCATGGGAAAAAACAAAGCTTTCCATTGTCTCTCGAGATATTTCCCATGGTGCCGGCCTAGACCTTTTCTATGATACGGAAGACGATCCAGAGTTCGATCGCCTTGAGCAAGCCGGCGAGACCGACTCAGCATTTCTCATGCGGGTATGTAATGACGCAGGATTATGCTTAAAGGTGTCCGACGCACAAATCATCATTTTCGACGAACAAAAATACGAGGATAATGAGGCAACGCTTACCATTGAAAAAGGCGTTACTCAGTTAAAATCCTGCAAGGGCCAGATATCTCTTAACGGCGTCTATCGAGCTTGCAAGGTTGAGTATCACGATGCAAACAAAGGAACAACCATACGCTATGAATTTGTTCCCGATAGCCCGCCGAAGACAAAACGTGTCCTCATTGTAAATGAGCGAGTGACATCCGTTCGAGAAGCCGAACGTCTTGCGAAGAAACGACTGCGCAAGGCTAATTGCAACGGGACCACCTTCACATTATCTATGATGGGGGACATTCGTTTTGTCGCCGGCCTAACTGTAAACCTGAAAGGGTTTGGAAAGTTCGATGGAAAGTACATCATCACACAAGCCGTTCACGGACAGCAAGGAAATTACGAAACAAAGTTATCACTGCGAAAATGCCTGGAGGGGTATTGATGAAAAATATATTGCGAGTTGGGCGCGTATCTTCCGTTAACCCATCCAATTGTTCAGCCCGCGTTACATTTGAAGATCGTTCCGACGTCGTCTCTTACGAGCTGCCAATTCTCGTTAAAGGTTCTTTGCATACATTCGATTACTGGCTCCCCGCCGTGCACGAATCCGTATTATGCATGTTTATGCCGAATGGTTCAGCACAAGGCTTCATCGTCGGCTCGTTTTATAGTGCTATAAATTCGCCACCGATGATGGATGAAAACAAACGATACGTGGCATTTTCGGATGGAACAAGCATTGAATACGACTTGAGCACACACACTCTCTCGGTTACGGCTGAAGGCCCTATAAAAATTACGGCTACAGGCGACATTCATGTGACAGGTGATGTAATCGCCGACGGAATCAGCTTGAAAAATCATAAACACAGTGGAATTAATAGCCCGCCGGCTTAAAGAGGAGGGAAATCCTTGGGAGTAATCGGCAGCTTTGGGGATGTAGTGTTCGAGGTATCCCACGATAGAGTACGAACGTTTGATGAGTTCCAACGAACAACCGCAGATCGATGGGAAAAGCATGAAATTATTGGAGAGAAACCGAAAAGTGAGTTTACCGGTCCTGGGCTAGATACCATTACATTTACGATGTTCTTCAGTGTGAATCATGGCGTGAATCCACGTGGAGAAATGGAAAAAATCCTCACCATGTCCCGTGATGGTGAAGTGGCAGACCTCACGATCGGCGGCAAGGGTTTAGGGGTACGACTTTGGAAAATTACTAACCTAGTTCAACGATGGAAAAACATCGATAATGAAGGGCGGATCCTCAATGCCACACTCGAAGTTTCACTTGAAGAGTATGTTTAGGCAGGTGATGCACAAATGAATGAAATAGCGGTATCCACCGCCGTGAAGAGAGAAATCATTTTCGGTGCTACAGGACTCGCCGAATTAGAACAGAATGTCTGGATGATCTTAACGTGCGAGAAATTTTCAATCCCAATGAACCGTGATTTTGCCTGGGATCCCGTTATTGATGCACCCATGAATATAGCCCAAGCCAAAATGACAAATCGCATAGCCGCTGCACTTCGAACGTTTGAACCTCGAGTGCAGCTTATTGAAGTTACATTTCAATCGGACGCATTAAATGGTGTCATGCATCCAATTGTAAGAGTGAAACCGATAGGAGGAAGTTAACTATGAGCGCCGACATTAATTTCATCGACACGAGTGCGGACCTCGTAGAAAGCCAGGTCATCGCGGTTTATGAAGCAATCATCGATAAAAATCTCTTTCCAGGCGATCCAGTACGGCTCTTCCTTTCTTCCCTTGCGAGTATCATCGTTCAACAACGTGTCATCATGAACAATACAGCTAAACAAACGCTCCTGCGGTATGCTGCTGATTTGGTGCTTGATGAATTCGGTGACCGTTCAGAGACTGAAAGACTCAGTGCCCAAAATGCCATCGTTACCGTTCGCTTTTTACTTTCATCTGTGCAGCCTTCTATTGTACCTATAGCTGCAGGTACGCGAGTAAGCCCAGGAAACAACTTATTCTTTGCAACCATGCAATATGCACAAATCTCGCCAGGAAATACTTATATCGATGTCATTTGTGCATGTCTATCGCCAGGTACCATCGGGAACGGCTTTTTAGCTGGTCAGATTAACATTCTGGTTGATCCCATTGCTTTTATAACATCCGTAACAAATATCGAAACAAGCAAGGGCGGAACGGAAAAAGAAGACGATGACACATATAGGGAGAGGATTCGCTCAGCACCAGAGTCCTTTTCAGTCGCAGGCCCTGAAGGTGCTTATATCGCTCTCGCAAAATCAGCGAACACCGGCATCATCGATGTGCATGTCCATAGCCCATCAGATGCTGTTGTGGAAATCATCCCGCTAATGACGGGCGGGGAATTGCCAACACAAAGTGTTCTTGATCAAGTTCTGAGCACTTGCAGCGCAAAAACCAAACGTCCGCTAACGGATTTCGTCAGGGTGGCATTACCGGTAGAGGATATTTATTCAATCGATTTAACCTACTGGATCGATGAGGACGACGGAGACCGGTCGACTATCATTCAATCATCGGTTAATGCTGCTATTGAAGATTATAAGACTTGGCAACGAAGCAAGCTGGGAAGGGACATTAATCCCGATGAATTAAGTAGGCGCATTTTAAATGCCGGTGCGAAACGAGTGCAAATCAATTCCCCTGCTTTTAATAAACTGGAGAAAACCGAAAAAGCCACAGATCAAGGCCCGCATAATATTGTTTTTGGAGGAGTCGAGGCGTGAAGACTATTTTTGACATTTCATTATCAGACATCCTCCCGCCGAATCTACTCCTTGACGAGCGAATCAGCGCAGCTGCAAAGGCCATTGACGGAGAATTATTAAAAATAACCAATGAAATTAAAAAGCTGAATTACATATCATCGCTCGATGAGCTGAATGACATTATGCTCGATGAGCTGGCTTGGCAATATCACCTTGATTTTTATGACACTTCACTTCCAATCGAGAAAAAACGCGAACTTATCGAGCGGTCTGATGCTTGGCATAAGCGGAAGGGGACGCCTTCCGCCGTTGAAGAACTGATTACGGCGGTTTTTGGGGATGGCAAGGTAGAGGAGTGGTTCGAATTCGGCGGAGATCCTTTTACATTTCGAGTTATCACAAGCAACCCCGCTGTTACCGATGAACAAGCCCAGGCGTTTATTAAAGCCCTGAACTCGGTTAAAAACGTTCGATCTAAGCTCGATACGATACAAATCTCTAAAACGGATAGCCTGAACTTTTATTTAGGTGGATTCGTACAAATCGGGGACAAACTTTCTTCTAGGCAGGTGGGATAATGGCCTCATTCGGTGGTTTAGTATTCACAAACAAAGGTCGTGCATTACAAGGTAAGGCCCAATCTGGCGCAGTGCTTAATTATACACGCATTGCCATCGGGGACGGATCACTAAGCGGGCAATCCGTTTCTGAATTAAACGGCTTGATTAGTGAAAAGAAAACGTTGTCTATCTCCAAGCTGAGACCTCTCGGAAATGGACAGGCCGTTGTGGGTGCAGTCCTCTCCAATCAAACCATAACGACGGGGTTCTATTTTCGAGAACTCGGAGTATTTGCCATAGATCCAGACGTAGGCGAGATATTATATTGCTATGGAAACGCCGGCGCAGCCGCCGATTACATCCCTGGATCAAGCGGTGGTGACATTCTGGAAAGGGCAATCGATGTAATTACCATCGTTGGAACTGCGTCAAATATCACTGCAACCATCGATCAATCACTTGTTTTTGCTACGAAATCAGACTTCGATAACCACAAGCATACCGGACTCCCAGGAGATGCACCAAAGATCGACGTTACAGGCCTTGCCGATGGCGCGGTGACCTCTCCTAAGATCGCACCATCCATTGCACTCGCTGGCTCACCAACAGCCACGACACCTCCAGCGGGTACAAATAACGATCAAATCGCAACAGCTGCTTTTGTACAAGCATCGATTTCTGCATTAATTAATAATTCACCAAGCGCACTTGATACGCTTAAAGAACTAGCTGCTGCACTAGGAAATGACCCAAACTTTGCCACGACAATAACGAACGCGCTTGCTACGAAAGCCCCTCTTGCAAATCCTGTCTTTACAGGTACGGGCGTCACATTGCCAGCGGACCCCACAAACCCTATGCACGCCGTTACTATGCAATGGGCGCAAGCTCAATTTGCAAAGGCTACAAAATACGCGCCTTAATAGGCGCGTTTTTATAAAATAAGGGGGTATATTTTGAATGGCTGACGTTTCATATCCAACTGCAATAGGCGTTGCGGTGTCTGATTCGAGTAACGTTACAGAATTATCTGACGGATCTTTAGTATATGTGGTGGGTGCAGCAAATTCGCCATATGGCTTATATGTGTATAGATCAACGGACAACGGCGCGACATTTTACCGACATTGCACAATTTCTAATGTAGTTGTTACGGGTAATGTGGTCATGATTTCTTCACGGGGCATGAAAGTAGCATTTGCCTATAGGACAGGGACGGGCGGGTATACAACAAGCATAGGCGGTTTTGACATTAGCGCCATTACTTCGGGCGCTACACTAACAACAACAAGCCCTGGCGTATGGACTCCTTTCGTATTGGGTTCCGACTCAAATTCGCAACCATTTGCCATTTATTATGCGTCGGACGGTTACATATATTTGAGTTGGTACACGTTCCATAACTACACAGTCAATGATGACGAGTACCATTATTGGTTAAGTTCCATTGCATATGGCGGAAGTTCCTTATTTCTTAATTACCAGGTTAATCCAACCGGAATTTATTCAGATGGAACGGCCATTCAATCCTTCGCAGAATTTCAAGGGCGCGTTGTTGCGGTAGGTGTGGCTGGGTCACAGTACACTTACACGATCCCGCTAGGAACGGCAACAGTTTATACGCCAGCGGCAGCGGGGTATAACGGATATGTCGCGGGTGTTTTCGCTCATCCATCGAACGGGTACTTATATCTAATCGTAGGTACAAATACCACATCGTTCAGAATCTACAGGACTGCAGATATCACTACAGCGGCTAATCCGTGGGTACAAGTTGGGACAACTACTTATGGAACCGGGACTACCTATGTTTCAGGCGCGCAGATGGGCGCAGATGGGCTTCTCTATGTATTTAGCGTAGGGGGTGTGTCAGGCGGCTTCGTTTGTATAACAATACTTGATGCGGCGGGAAACATACTGACTGGTCTGACCAATATCTTAAGCGGCGTTAGCGGATATACCCCTATGGCGTACTATCAATCTAAAGTTGCGCCAATGTCCAAAGGGAATGGGGCCGCAGGAAAAGTGTCTATTACCTCTTCCTTCTCTCCTACATCTAATACAAATGTGTACACGTGGACAAGATCCTTTAATACTAAACCTAATCCGCCTATTGTCAGCACCCCCGTAACAAATGGGTATTATAACACTAAACGTCCTACAACTAATTGGGCGCCAAGTGATCCGGATGCGGGCGATGTTGAAACGGCATTCCAAGTCGTATATTCAAGAGATGGTTTTGCAACCTGGTATCACGCGTCGGGAGTTGTATCAAGTAGCGCTACAAGCTACACGCCTACTATAGACTTGCCAGACGGTACATGGCAAGTTGTTGTACAGACATACGACAAGGCGGGGGCGGTATCTGATTGGGGCGGTTGGCAGACATTCTATATTGATACTACGCCGCCTACAATTGGGAGTATTTCAGGCACTATTTACACCAAAACAGCAACGCAACGCGTAACCATAACAGGAGTTACGGACGCAAATTCAGGAATACGTAACGTTGATGCATATATCTTGAATAAAGCGCAAAATACATGGTCTGGCCCTTTCGCGGCAACTAATGACGGTGGCGGGACGTGGCATTATGATTTTAACGTAGGGTATGAGGGCGACTGCGGTCACATAGTAAGGTTTTGGGCATATAACAATGCTGCAAACGATTCACGCGGCGCATTTACAGGCGCTTATCTGGACACTTGGGTTTACTATGATGCGACAGCGCCAGCAGCGCCAACGAAAACAAATGGCACGCTATACGCCACAACAAACGGCGTAACATGGTCTGCATTTAGTGACGGTTCCGGTTCTTCTGGCCTCTTAAGTACACTCATATACTTGCAGAAGTGGAACGGTTCAGCCTGGGCGGACGTTTCCGGTTATCCAAAGAGCATTAGTGGACTAAGCTATAGTTTCACTGGGTTAGATCCAGGCACGCAATACAGATGGGGGCTTGTGTACACAGATAACGCGGGCAATGCCAACGCGCTTACATATACGACTTTCACGACGAACAGTTACACAATTACAACAATGACAAACGTTTCGGCCAGCGGATCCATTTTGAACAAACGACCAAAATTCAAATTCACGGAAACGGACGCGAATAATGGGACTATCCAAGATTTCCAACTACAAGTCAGCACTTCAAATGGATTCGGAACGCTAACCATTGACGCAACCAAAAGCGCCAATGCCGCTGGATGGGCAAGCGTAACGTTACCGAGCGGCGGGACACAATACTACACGCCGCAAACGGATCTAGCCGCGGGAACATACTATGTGCGAGCGCGAGGAAATGACGGCATTGAATGGGGGACGTGGAGTACAACGGCATCATTTACGATTGCAGCGGTTTCCTATCCGACAACCGTAAGTGATACAGACACGGCAGTAAGCAAGCGCACAATAGACGATATTCGGACTAAGATTAACCAGGTACGCCAGGCCCGCGGTTTGGCAGTCATCAATTGGACAGATCCAACTATTAAAGATTGGAATGATCCAAGCGGAGGGACGAACGTAAAGGCAACGCACGTTATCGAGCTACGCCAGGCAATCACGGACATTTACACGTCCCTAGCCAACGCAGCGCCGACATGGACGGATATTGTCAGCGAAGCGATAGATCGTAAGGGCAAGCATTGGGCGGAGCTGCGCACAGCATTAGCAGCGGCCTAGCTATCCACTAACAATAACATAAACTATTCAGCAAGCCCCGTTACCTTACGGGGCTATTTTTATGCCCATTAAGGGCGGAAAGAAGGAAACCAATGTCCGCAAAACTTCTAGTTTCTCATATCCTTACTGCAGCTGCAGGAGCGAACGGGAAAGAATTCGGGTTCTCAGGAATCATAGCCGCCGCCGGCACGTTCATCGTCACAGGACTAGGCGGATGGGATAATTCCATCCGTTTACTCATTGGCCTGATGGTCGCCGATTATTTCACTGGTTTGCTTGGTGCCGTGAAAAACAAAAACCTGAATAGTGATGTAATGTTTTGGGGGGGAATCAGAAAAGGAATCGTCATGCTGGTAGTTTACCTAGCTGCTCAGCTGGATTTACTAATCGGTGGACAAGCCCCTATCTTCAGAACACTAGCAATTTATTTTTATGCCGGTCGAGAAGGACTTTCGTTGGTCGAAAATTTCGGGGTTCTCGGCGTACCATGGCCTCCAGCTATTCAAAGTGCATTAGAGCAGCTTAAGAAAAAGGGAGAAAGTAGCAAGTAAAGGGGAGGTTCGCTTCTGAATGGACAAACAAACATTATTGGCTTATGGATGGAAACATGTTAACGATGATATGCTGCTCGACTTGAACAGCACGTTAACAAAGTTTGATATTACAACAGCTGACCGCTTAGCCCATTTTATGAGCCAATGCGGTCATGAATCTGCTCTTGGATTATATACTCAAGAGCTTGCCAGTGGTGCGGCTTATGAAGGCCGCGCCGATCTCGGCAATACCTCTTCGGGCGATGGAAAGAGATATAAAGGCGCTGGCTACATACAGTTAACCGGTCGTAACAATTATCAGCACTTTGCAAACTTCATAGGTGATCAGGCAGTTATGCAGGGTGTCGATTACGTTGCTGAAAAGTATCCTTGGAGCAGCGCCGGCTTTTGGTGGAAAAACGCCGGCATGAACGATCTTATCGACAATGGAGCGACTGTCGAACAAGTCACAAAACGAGTTAACGGCGGGTATAACGGGTTACAAGATCGGACTTCACTTTACGAGAAATGGATTAGCCAAAATCAGGAGGATGATGAAATGTTAAAAGAACAGGTCGAGCAACTGGAAACACAGATTAAGGATTTGCAAGAGCAGTATCAGACCCTGCTAAACACAGCAGAGGCTCATGTAGAAGAGATTAACAATCTCAAATCCAAAGCTAGCATGCCTGTGCCAGATTGGGCAAATGACGCAGTAAAAGCAGCCCTAAGCTCAGAGCTAATTGATTCGCCGGATGGCGGTAGCTATGATTTTTACAGAGTGCTTACTGTGTTCCATCGCAAAGGACTGTTCTAGTAAAAGGAAAGCCCCTCACTAGCCCTGAATCGGGCTGGATGAGGGGCTTGTTTAATTTTCATTGATATATTTCCATCGATCTATAACAACTACAGTTCCATTCTGATAAATATCAACATAATAGTCAACCCCATTATTTCTCCGATAACTGTAAACATAATAAGGCGGGCTAGACATTTTAACGCCAAAATAAGTCAGCTTTCCAAAACGAGTGAAATATTCCACAGCCTCTTGATAAGAAGTAAAATCGGGCAATTTAGAGATGTCCACGTTACTTCGTCTCATTAATTACTCAACTTCATTTGCGCTTCCATCTTGCTTGCATACTTGCCTAGTTTCTCCTTCAATTCAGCCCTTCCTTGTTTCCTTATTATCGCCAGCTCATGCTCGTATCCTCGGCATACATAGCGATAATAAATCGATGCGCTGTCTGCCTTCTCTTTTTCTTCCCAAACCTTTATTCCAAGTTCTCGCAGAGTTTTTCTGACTGTGGCTAGATCATCATCAATTTTCAAAATCATCGCCTTAGTAAGTCCAATGTAGAACTCCTGCAGCGGCTTCCCAAGTCCTTCTTTTTTTAATTTATTTTCAATGTTATTATTTAGCATCTGTATTAAATGCGGCAGCATGACAGATTCGCGGATCAGGAACGATTCAACTTCTGTAGGTGCGACTGATGTCATCGTGTTTACCCCTCCAACGCTCTTTTCACGAACATACATTCCCCATTATAGTCCATCAATAGCTTGTCGATCAAGGCGAACATGAGTACATATGTACAAAACTCTGGATTTTATACAAAAGTCCAGCCATTCGATCTCCAAATTTCACCAAATTCGCCCTTGTGCGGTGATTTGGCTTCCGTGGAACAATGAGAAATTAACTCTAAAACGGAAATTTACGATCTCGTTCTTTCTCGATTTTCCTCCGTTTTACTACCACAATCCATTTTAATATAAATATTCCTATTACACTCTTAAAATGAAAAATATTACTTGATATCCGATATCGGACATGATATAATTATAAATGTTAGGAGGTGATGCAATGGAGACTCTTCTAATGACAACAGGTATCCTGCTCATTCAGCTAGTGACAGCGATCATTAATCTGAAAACAGCACGGATAAACAGTGAGAAAAGAAACACACTCACACGTCAAAGAAAAAGTAAAAGCCCCAACCGATCGTATCGGTTGAGGCGCTCCAGAAGCAATCGAAGGCTATAAAACCTTCAGGAAGTGGGATGATGCAACATCCCCTTCCTTCCTAACATTCTAACCAAATTATAGCACGATTATGACAGGGACGAAAGGAGGAAACCCGCCATGCTAACGTTAACGATCATAAACTTTATTCTGATAGTCGCCACACTCGGAATATGTTCGTACACGCTTTACTTACTCAGAGCTCGGCGGAAATAGAAATGAACCCTCTGGACCACATCATGGGCACCGAAGAAGCTGCAAAGGTTTGGGGATACTCGAATCCAGATTCGGTGAAGCATCTTTGCCGGGAAGGAAAAGTAAAAGCCATTCAAATCGGGAAAACATGGATATTGGATAAGAATCAACCTAATCCGCGGCAACCCGACCACCCGAAAAACTGGAGAGGAAAAAAAGAAGATGAATAATAAAAAACCGCCCTGCTCTAACAGGTCGGCTCTGAGGAAGAGAAAACTTGCCGGTCGCCTCTTCCTCCCTATCATATCACATTCACGGGGAGAGAAGCATTATGACGCTGCTGTTTGGATGTTTTATCTTCGCATTAATCATTACATTGATAATTTCAACTATAGTAAAGGTAGTTGATATTACTTTCGGGCGTAAACGTCGCGTAGTCGAAATGGGGCGTTACGTACCCAAGCTTTATAAATGCGTTAAGTGAATTCACACAAAGGTTAACCTAGTAAACTCGGTTAACCTTTGATATTATCAGGTTTATAAGTTTACTTTTAACATTCGGGAGGAAAACATCCATGTCGAGCGAAGCTTCAAAAATAACAAAAGCTTATAAGGTTAGCCCAGAGACGAAGGAAAAACTTGAAAAGTTATTTGAAGGGTCGGGAATAGCTACACAAGAAGGCTTCATCGAGCACATTGCTACGCTATACGAAATGCAACTCCTCAAAGAAGGCGGGGCCGCCGGCTACAAAAAGCAGCTGGATGAGCTTGAATACCACTCACGCCGAAGCGTTGAATTATTCCTCGGTATGATCGAAACTGAATCGTCAGAGCGACTACAAATCTCCCAACAGCATGAAGAAACACTCGCTAATCGCACTGCAACAATTTATCACCAAGAGCAAGAGATAACGGAACTCAAGAAGGAACTAAAACAGCAATCCGATGAATCTAATCGCTTGACCAAAGAGTCTGATGCACAGAGTAAACAAATCGAACAATTGCAAGAAATATCTCGTAAAGATAATTTGCTCGTTGAAGAATACAGGCAAAAGGTTGATACCCTCTCAGGCCTTGTTAATGATTATAAAGCTGCTTCTGAAGAAAATCACTCACTAAAAATAAAAGTTACCGAGTTAACTTCAATTTCCGATAGAAAATCGGACCGAATTGGTTCATTAGAAGAAGAGTTACAAATGATGGACGAGCTGCGGGAGGAACAACTTCGCCAGTTAGAAGAACGTCACAAAAACGAATCCTCACTCGCAGAGCAACGATACACACTCGAAAAAGAACGGGCTATAGAAAAAGCAGAAAATCAGAAAGAAAGAGAACTGATGGCGCTGCAAACCAACCTGCAGAGCAAAGCTTCCGATCAGATTGCAAATCTGCAGAACAAAGCTTCCGAGCAAGTCGAAAGATATACGGCAGAAATTCGTGAACTATATGCTAAAATTGATGAACAACGGAGTTCACATGAGCAGTATGTTTCCGCTTTACGATCGACGCTGGAAGCTGAAATGAAGTCACAAAAAGAATCATATGAAGCAGATATCCGCGAATTGAGGAAGAAATAATTGCCAAGTATCTTAGTGAATAAGAGGAACATGGAGTGAGCTATGAGTGAGCTTTGACCTGGACATGGCGAATACGATCCGAAAGTATTTGGCCGAGGTGGAAAGCCGGGACTTGACGACTGAGGAAATATTACGATGGCCCCGTTGGGAGAGGGTTTGGGTTTGGTGGAAAGCCCTAGAGCGCTATGAGGGTAAGCCGAAGTCAGTTTTGAGCCTAGACGAAGTCAAGAAAATATATGGAGAATAGGTTGAGAACAGCGGTCAGCTAAGGGAGGTGGCCGCACCTTCCCTGACCTCTTCTCGAAACTTATTGAAAAGATAGGAGTACGTACATGAGCAGAGAAGAAAAAAAGATTTTTATTAAACAGCAGCTTTCCGTCCGTCTTGAACAGTATACGGACAATGAACTTGATATTATCGTCGATATGCTGATGATGTATTTAGAAACAAAATGAATAGGAGCGTAAATCATGAAGAGAAATATAAAACCTTTTTCTGATGAACACTGGAATATAATGCGTGCTCATATGAGCAACTTGTCCGCAGAGGAAGTTTTAGAAGTAAAGCGTGCTTTTCTAGAAGCTCGCTCCGATCTGAAACAGGAGCGCGATCGAAAGAAAACGAACCTACGAAAAAACGATATTATTGGCTTTCTCTTCAAATGTTACATTAAGTTCAAGCTATTTACTGGGGCTGAAATTGTAACAAGAATGGATGGAGATTACTTAGTGTGGTACGATTCGGGTTTTATGTATGTTCCACCAAGGAGGCACTCAATAAAAATCTCAAAATAAACATGGTAAGTTGACTTTTCTGGGCAAGGACTAGTGCTCCATTTGAGGGCGCCTTTTTTTATTCCATTTTACAAGCCCTAGACGAAAAACTAAGTTAGTGAGAAAATAGAGTCTGTTAATAAAACCTTAAACGAGGGAATGCATACCAATGGTAGACAAAACAAAAATTTTAATTGTAGATGACCATCCATTATTCTCGATGGCTACAGAAGGTATCATAAAAGAAATACCAGGAATCGTATCTGTAGGCATAGCGAGAAACGCTCAGCAAGGCATGACCATGCTGAAGAAATTTAAACCAGATCTTATCATACTAGACTATCTGCTCCCTGATCAGCACGGCTCTGAAGTGGCCAAGATCATTAAGGCGGAATTTCCTGAAATCAAAATCATTATATTAACTGGTTTTGATATGTTTGAACTCTATAATACATTTGTAACTATAGGTGTTGAAGGCATTCTCAGCAAAGAAGCAAGTTCAACAACTTTAAAAAATACAATATCTATGGTTCTAGATAATCACACAGCAATCCCGACATCTTTATTCAAAAGAACTCAAACAGTACAAGACAAGACTATGGAATTAGGACGTTTAACCAAAGATGAAATAAATATAATGAACATGCTTGTCGATGGTGCTACTCACGAAAAAATAGCTGATGCGATCTTTATGAGCAAACGCACCGTTGACAACTACCTCAGGAAAATATACGAGAAACTCGGAGTTACATCCAGAGCTCATGCTTTAGAGAAATTCATTTCAATTTACCAAACAGGACATCAAAGGTAAATACGCCTTCCCTGAGTTGGAGGCAGCTGGCTGAAATGAGGAGCTCTCATCTATTTCATCCTAAGCATTAAATCACGTTTTCTTAGCGTAGATTCGAACCACGGACCAATACTGCTGATAGTATTAGAAAATTCTTTAAGACGGTTTAATGACCAATATAACGCTCCCCACCCTCGCATTTTAGGCAAAATGTCTTTGATGTGAACGAATATTTCATTTGCAATTTCACTAGGAAGACCCCATTCCTGGGCGACTTCAAAAAATTCGCGATGGCGGTAATGTATATTTATATCATCATCAGTAAAAGGTTTTATAAAAGAATTTTTTAAAGGACTTTTAAAAGCTTTTATATAGGGTGAACTCGGCTGTTCTTCTGTCTTTTTCAGGGCTTCTTCTTGTAGTGGTTCTTCTTCTCGATTTGTAGCGATTTGCCCAATAATCTCATACCGGTTAGATAGCTGGCGTTTCATCCCATTTTCTTCTACAAAACGATGCTCCTTACGGATGCGCCCCTCCTCCTCCAATTGCTTGACCATATCAGTAGCGTAACGTGACGAACAGCCAGCGACCTTAGCGATCGTTGGAAAGCTCGGGAATGCTTCACCGTATTTATCAATTAAGGACTTAAGGAATTGGAACACTTTTTCTTTAGTTGACATAATAAAAAAACTCCTCTCAGATTTACCAAAAAAAGGCATCACCTAAGTAAGAGTTAACTCTTGCGTTCTTTTTTGAAGTTATGATAAAATAAACACAACATCATATGAACGGAAAGAGCACTCTTGGCTCTTTTAGATGCTTCCTTGGTCGCCAAACTTCAGGGCATCTAAAAGATGGTTCGGGTGCTTTTTTCAATTTTATTTGTTGATAACCTCTTAATTGTTGGTAAGGGGTTATTTATTTTGTGGATAACATTCGTACCAAATATTAACTTATTAACAACTTTTATTTTTGCATGATTCACTAGATTTTGCAAGACATATTTTGAAATTACAGAGCTATGTACAGTTAACTGTATTAATGTATGTATGGTTGTACATCTGTATGTACATCTGTATGGTTGTACATATGTACAGTTATACAGTTAAACATAAAGACCGCAGTGTTAGCGGCGGTCCTTTTCCTCATTGTCTCTGTATTCTTTGAGAAGTTCTTCAATAACATCAACCATTTTTTTATTTATCCGAACGCAATGAAGCTTTAGCCAGTGATGTAATTCAGCATCCAGTTCAAAAGTAGCTTTTTTCTTGCCGATAATCTGAACAAATTGACTAGCTGGCGAATCGGCATTTGAAGGATTAGTCATTAAATCCTCTTTCACTTCCGTCGATCCAGAAGGCGACCTCATTAAATTTTTAAACTTCTCTTGTTTCGGGGTGGACACGTTTTTTCAGCTCCTCGACAAATAAAGAATAAGGTTCCAGAACTTCCTTGTCTGACTTGGTACTATCAGTAATTCCCTCGAGTACGAACTCTTTTATTCTGCTGCGTCTCTTTATGATCGAATTAAAAACAAAATCTCCATATTCCTCCTTGGCCTTCTCTACAATAGAATTGTCTATTCCTGCACGTCGATCGCTCATAGCAACTAAGATGCCGGCCAAAGAGATATTATCGTTGGTTTTTTCTTTAACCACCGTTAGCAACTCCAGGTATCTCTCCAATGCAGAGTAACAGAACGGCTCACTTTGTAAGATAACAACCGCATAATCGCTTGCAGTAAGACCGTTAATAGTTTGGTCACCGAGATTTGGTGGTAAGTCAATCAAGATATAATCATAATCATCTTTAACTGATGCCAGCGTTTTCTTCAGAGTTATATTAACATCACCGCGCTGCTCTCTATATAGCCACCTAGAAAAAGTGGCAAGAATATCTTCAGCAGGCAACAAATCTAAATTATCCTTAACATTAATAATGTACGGTCTAGGATCTTTGTCTTTAATAGCTTCCAGTATTGTTTTACCGGTGAAATCATAGATGTCTCTTCTAGTCAAAAATTCAGTTAAATTACCTTGGCTATCAAAATCAACAGCAAGAACCCTAGCGTTTTCTGAAAGCATATGTGCTGTAATTGCACAGGAAGTAGTCTTACCGACACCGCCTTTTTGAATTCCAAATGAAATTGTTACGGCCATTTTCTTGAATCAACTCCTATTCTCGTTAATGGGGTTTCAGAGTCAAACTGTATTACTGTACAACTGTATGTATGTACATATCATAACATAAAACCATAGTTAAAAACAATGTTTACAGGAATACAGTTATACAGTAAAATGTACATATGTACATGTGTATGTATGTACATATGTATTTAATTATCTGTACTATGAGTAGTAAATAAATACAATGACATTGAGAGTTGGATGTGTTAAATTTTTACGTATAAGTAGTACGATCGTACTACTTATAAGCCAGGCCGCAAGTAGCTAAACACTACTTGCCTAATTTGCTTTGAGCATCAGAAGGCTTTCGATCAATAAGCAACTCATACATTGTGTAAGGATGACAATCAAGATATTTAGATACGTTTATGAGAGACTCACTATCCATGACCTTTTTACTATGGCACCATTTGGATACAAGGGCTTTATCGTAACCTAAATCCCTCACAATGTCTCGTTGCTTCTTATTAGCCTCCCGTAATCGCTCTGGCAGCAGGCATCGGCCAAGGCTATACGTATCCATTTATGAAATGCTTCCCCTTTCAATATTTTCATTGTATCTACAATGAAACCTAAAGTAAAATTAAACCATTACTTAATAAAAGGGGATTAAGCATGAATGCTGCAGTAAATATTGTCCTGGGAATATTAGATGTATTTGCATTATTCGCGTTGATGTACAAGACTTTCAGGCTTCCGTATAAGGAGTACCTGACCGAGATATCAATTATCTCTGTAGCGGTTTCTTTACTTTCATTTGTGTTAAGGGAGGTTCTGAAGCTTCCATCGATTTTGGACATTGTTCTACATTGGCCCTTGTACATCATTTTCTTGCGGTATCTAATAAAGATCAGGGTGTGGAGGGCATTCATTGTAAGTCTTACATACTTCGGATATGGGGCACTAAGTTTCATAGTTTATACGATATACTCGAAACTTGGTGCTTTCCAAATAGATTCTGGCGATATTGCTCCGGTATCTATTCAAATAACTCAGATCATCGCGGCATTTTTAATAGCTTACCTGTTGCACTACACAGGGTTTGGATTTAAATTTATCATCCGACCGCCTCATGATTTTATTATTAAAGCAGTAATGACAAAAAAAGACCGTAACATCATGATAGCTACAGCGATTGTTGGAATAATATCCTTTGTATGCTTCACACTGGTTCTCGATTATAAACTGTTTCAAGTAATTCCCCTGATTCTTATAGGATTCATTATTCTAATTTACTTGGGTTATCGAAGGGACATGCAGTAATGATTGCCGATCCAATTGAACACATTTCTTTCAAGTTGGCATGTATGCTTAAAAAGCATATTCCAGAGATTCAATCAGATGTTGACGATATTCGTTATTTCATAGCAGGCCGTATCAATTTTTATATTGTTCCAATTGTTTCCCTGATTATAGGAGCTGCTACGGGAGAGTTTTTCAATACAGGAATCGCACTATTATCTTTCATAATTTTACGAAGCATGTCGGGTGGAGGGCACATGCCTACATTGACAAGTTGTGCGATAGTATCCATTTTGCTATTTTCAGTCATCCCGCATTTAACTTTTACGCCGACTGTTGTTTTGATCATTAATGTACTCAGCCTATTATTGAATGGATTATTCTCCACAAATGGCCTTGGGCATGATCGGCATAAGAGATTCAAAAAGTTGATGTCAGTTGTGCTAGTCCTTGCTAGTTTGATTATCGGGAACAATACTGTTACACTCACATTCTTGGCTCAATCAATTTCGTTAATTCCAGTAAGGAGGTGAAAACATGAAAAATCAAATCGCAAAGTTTGTTGATGCAAAAGTAGAGGGTGAAACTACTAGATCTGCCGTTGCTGGCGGTGCTGTCATTCTAAAAGAGTGGTTCGGCAAACCAAAAGAAACAAAAATCAAAAAGTAAGCGTGTGATGATTCAACATGTATGAAGTAGGGGTAAATCAAGAGGATGATTACGTAGTTAAAGGCTTCGATCTGCTGGAAGACGTGTGGGCAATAAGTGTTGATAAGTCAAGAGTCCCCGTCTTCCTCACAGATTCGGGAAGATATAATAAATTGATTTCTTTCAAAGAGTTCAAGCGCTTGAGTGATCGTATAGGCTATCTTACTAGTAATAAGTCTGAAATCATTAACATTCAAAAAATTACTGGATTGGATTTATTCGTTTCTACACATCCACTTAGATCAAGAGTTACAGTTACGGGGCAAGCTCACCTGGAAGGATATCCAAGTAATATCTTGCCTATTTTCTTGTCTAATAGTGCAATGAAAGTAATCGGGGATAGGAGCTTAGATGAACTCAAAAACGAGAGACTTGTTGCTGATCTCATAGTCAGTACATTATGTATGGATGACGGGAAAACAACAGTCAAACATATTAATCTGAGTAAGGATGTGTATTATGTTAAAAACCCAAATAGCCGGTCATATAGTCATCCAGCTCTTTATTTAGGTCCTGATAAATATGTTCATCAAATATCAACCCTCGACGGATATAATCAACTGTTGGAAGAACAGGGTTTTGTTCAAGTCGATCCAGTAAATTTGGTGAATGTTAAAAAGATTGACCATTTGCGGTTGTATCGCGGAGAATACAGAATTTATTTTGATGACAGCAAGAAGAACTTCGCCATTATGTCCAATAATTATTATAGACTCAATTCAGAAAAATACAGTCACTTGTTGAGAGAAGACTAGTTTTAATTCGAGAGGATAATTCCCGAGTGAAAACTAGTCTTTTGCGGTTCTAGAATAAGTGAATAGCGCGTCGAATTTGATACGTATATCTCGAGACAATCCTGACAGATTATTTAGGATGATATTCCTCCGATCAAGGAGGTTTGTATCCGTTGGCGATTCAGACAAACTCTCCTCGATCTCTCGCTTTTCTTGGTGAAGCCGGTAAAAGGTCTGCATGATTTCAGTATGATTTTTCATAACCGGAAGCCCCCTATTAGTATATTCTGATGGATATTACAACTGTACCGCCAAAAATTTGTATTCGTCATTTTTTGCATATCCAAGCAACTGGCTATAAATGGCCAATCTATCCTGAACCTCATCATCAATAATAATTACCCTCCCCAAATCAGTGCTCATATAGTAGCCGGCACATGGTGGTGCTATAGTGTCAAACCTGATGTGAATACCCAATTTCTCAGCTTCTTCGTATGGATTTTGAGTGTCTGTATGAATCATTTCAACAAACCTTTCTGAGTATAAAATTTCGAACATGTGTTCGTATTTAATCACATTAAAGATTATATCACAATTGGGTTATCAAGTGCGGTGGAAATGGCTCTCTTTTTGGCGACCATTAAGTATTATATAGTATTTCATTGTTATGCACTTTTTTTTGCATTCACTTTGCATATATATTTCATTGACATGCGAATTAAACCATATATTTGCATTATATATAGGAAAAGTGTATCAGTCGACACATGCATATCAACGCGTATTTTTGTTTACAAATTCTAATATATGAGATATAATATGCGCAAAAAAAGACTCAAGAAGATTTTTTAATCTCCTGAGTCTTTTTTTGCTCTACTTGCTAAATCATAGTAAGTCTTCATTATACTGTTTTGTATACGAACGATATCGACGTGCGAGAAATTATCTTGTTTAAGTTGAGCATACGATTCTTCCATAAGTTCATTTATTTCAACGTTTTGTTCCACAGTAAGTTTAGGAGTCAATACCTCTTGAGGGTCATCTGTTCTCCCCAGCAAGTAATCTGCAGTAACCCCGAACAGAGAGGCAATGGCATTCAGTGTGCCTGACTTTGGAGTATTCACATTGTTTTCTATATGTGAATAATTTGCTCGGCCCATACCAAGCTTTTTAGCGACATCTTCCTGGGTATATGGGGTTTGTTTCCGCAAAGCTTTAATTCGGTCACCGATCATAATTAAGCACTCCAAAATGATATTTTTAATTACATATTGACTGATATTGGCAATATCAAATATAATGATACACAAACGGAGGTGAATCGATATTATAAGACAAGAATTGACTGATTCCGTCCGCAAATTGCCAATAACCCAAGGGGAACTTGCTGAAAAGATCGGAGTCTCCGAAGTACATATTAGAAAAATTAAGAAAGGAGAAGTCAATCCGAGTGCATTAGTACTTGCTAAATTATCAATTGTGTTAAAAAAACCAGTTGAGGACCTGGTTCCTGATATTTACCAACAAGCTAATGAAGAATTAAACAAACCAAACTAACTGTAATTATAATAGCTAAAAAGTGATATTGTCAATATCGCTGAAGAATAGGTATTCTTAAATTTTGCTAAAAAAGCATATAAGGAATGATATTTAAAATATCATTAAAAGGACTGATAGCTTTTGGAAAACACGACACCATTTCATGTTGATGACCACGAGCTTGAAATGATTTCGCAGGCAATGATTGGCGCGGCCTACCTTCTATACGAGCGCGATAAGCCGCAAGAGGCTAAAAAGCACCTCGTACTTGCCGTAAAAGCACAAAGGCAGAAGAAAGAGTATCAGGAAGCATTACTCCCGCAGCTTGCTGTCTTATATCAGATCAGACAACACGAAGTGGAACAGGAGCATTAAAGCATGGCAGAAATAAAGTGGATCAAGATAACGACGGATATGTTCGAGGATGAAAAGATCGATTATATAAGCAGTTTACCAGATGGTGACACCGTAATTTTAATATGGGTCAGACTGCTTCTTCTAGCAGGGAAGGCCAATGCATCCGGATGGGTGATGTTGACCGAAAATATCCCCTACGATGACGCTATGATTGCTAACAAATTCCGCAAGCCCATAAACACCATTCGATATGCTATTGAAACCTTTGTTCGTCTAGGAATGATCGAGTACGGTCACGCTATACTCGTTTCAAATTGGGAGAAGCACCAGAACATTGACGGACTAGAGAAGATTAAGGAACAAAACAAAAAGCGAAAACAGAATGAGAGAGAGCGAAAGAAAAACCATCTCCTCGTAGAGTCACGTGACATGTCACGTGACGTCACAGCAAAAGTCACAGCTAGTCACGCAATAGAAGGAGAAGAAGAAATAGAATTAGATCTTATATCTCCTACTGCTATAAATAATGTCGACGATGAATCAGAAACGGTTCACGAAGTACATTTAAAGGTGTTCAACACGCCAATGATGAGCGGCATGATGGCTGAATATGTAACGCAACTCATGAAAGCTGGATTGTCAGAGGAATTCATCAAAGAGGCTATGCGCGAAGCTGGAGAAAGTTCTGCAAAGCCGAATCTTAAGTATTTCAAGTCAATCTCAGAGAGTTGGCGAGAGAAAGGGATTTCCTCTCGAGCTGAAGCTAAATTGAACTTAGAATATCAAAAACAGGCGGGAGGTGATTCGCGTGTTAAGTCTCAAACAAGCAATGACCGGACTAGACCTGGAAGAAATAAAGGAACGAGCGCGAAAACACAAGGAGAATCCGTTGCACACCCAAGCAAATGGGACGTATAAATGCTCATTCTGCAAAGATGAGGGTGGAACTTTAGTGAAGGCACCAACAGTTCAAACAGTAAGAGGGGAGAATGTTGAAATTCCCATGGATCACTGGAAACCATGTGAAGAGTGTTCCAAACGACGAGAATTGGAGCGCGAGCAGGCACGTGTCGACTTTCGCTTGAAATCGAGTCAAATCACTTTAAAGTTCCGCAAAAAGACATTTGATTGCTTTAATTATGAGAATCTAAGCGACATCGTCCGAACGGCCTTTAGGTATGCACGCATATATTTCACAAAGTTTGAAGAAATACGAAAGACTCCAGCGAACGGCATTTGTCTTCTCGGCAGACCAGGATGTGGGAAAACTCACCTGTTAATGGCAATTGCCAACGAGCTGTTGGATAAGGGAGAAGACGTTTTTTACTTTCCCTATGTTGAAGGCATGGAAGAAATTAAAAACGATCTTAAAAAAGAGGACGTCAACAAGTTACGGTTTGAAAAACTTAAAACTGTCCCAGTCTTACTGCTAGATGATCTGTTTAAACCTCCAGCCGAGCCTTCGACATTTGAAATCAAGAAAATTTTCGAAGTCATTAACCATCGTTACTTAGAACAACTGCCGACTTTAATTTCAAGCGAGCTGACCATCAGCCAAATGTGTGACATTGACGAAGCTTTAGGAAGTCGGATCAATGAAATGTGCAAAGAATTCAGAGTCACAATTCAAGGTGACAAGAGCCTTAACTACAGGCTGCGGGAGGATTAATCATGGAAAGAGATTGGGAGTTTGACGCGGAGGCTTGTTGTAAGGCTATGAAGGCCGAGATCAAGTGGGAATATGAGCAAATGCGCTATGAGGATGCCGGCATGACGGTAGCCTGGAATTCAGGCCAGAAGGAGTCAAGTACACGTGAAAAGTGAGGAAAAGAACAAACCTTTTAATCCTTTCAAAATGCAATGGAAAGTCAACGAATACAGAGCGGACAAGCGTACAGGAGCAATTAGCCCGATAACTCGCAGCAGCTATGTCCAAAAACTTTTTATTGAGACCGAATTATGGAGGCAGCAACCTTGAAATTCACTATACACACATCAATATTAGCACTACCTGTCCAGGAGTGTGTTAGCTTGGTTGGGAGTAAAGTAATGCCGATACTAGAGCATCTACTCGTATCCGTAGACGCCAACGGCTTAACGCTTATCGGTGGAAACGGTGAAATGTATTTAAAAACAATTATTGCTGCCGGCGACCTTATGATCACATCGCCAGGATCCGTTGCACTTCCCGCCAAGAAATTTGCAGAGATGATTAAAAGCTTGGACGGAGAAATTTCGATCAGCGTTACCGGCTTAAAGGCGATCATACAAAGTGGTAAGACAAAACTAGAGCTAAGCGGTTTAGAAGGCGATGAATACCCCCAATTCCCTAATCATCTCGGAAAATCATTGTGTATTGATGGTGTCAAGTTGGTCGAGATTATTCAGAAATCATCTTATGCGACGGCAACAAAAGAGCATACACCAATTCTTAAAGGAGTCGCGTTAACTCTTGCGGACCAGCAGATTCAAGCACGAGCCACAGATCGTCATAGAGCTGCGCTAATAAATGATCAGGTTTCGGGTGCGGAAGGAGACTTCAAGGTTGTTATACCGGCGTCAAGTTGTGACAAGCTTTGTAAACTAATCGATCCCAACGAACTTGTGAACATTTCATCCTCGGATAATTATTTTACAGTGAGTACAACTCATTTCGTATTCACGACAAGAGTTTTAAGCGGAACTTATCCAGATCCCGATCGACTTGTCAGTCAATTGAATTTTCGTACAACGTTTACCATCGATACGATCAAATTGATGCAAACCATCAAAAGAGCTTTGATTATTGCTGATGCTAAAGTGAATATCATTCGGCTGTCTGTGACATCTGAAGAAGCCGAAGTATATTGCGAATATGACGGCAACATATTTTCCGAATCAGTTTCTATTGAAAAATTCACCGGCGATCCACTAAAACTTGCTTTTAATGCTAAGTACGCCCTGGATGCGCTAGTAGCAATTCAATCCAGTCATATTGAAGTAGGATTGACCGGTAGGGAAACCCCCTTTCGTCTAAGTCCGATCGAGGCCCCTTCGGATAATGTCCATATTTTATTACCGTACCGAACAACATCATAACAAGGAGCGCAAATCCAAATATGAAAAAATCATTGAATGCTTATCTTTCGAACCTTATTCCGCGAGAAACGGACAACAAAGAAAACGATCCAAATCAGGCGGAAATGTATGTAGATCAAGAAGGAATCATGCGTGTAAAGCCGATCAATATTGGCGATTAAGAGGAAATAATTAAATTCAAGGTGGGAATAGAGCCGTGTTATTAACAGAGCTAGAGGCCGATGTTTTTGAATTAATAAAACAAGGCGCCTCAATAAGCGACATCCATAAAGAATTAGGAAAATGCAGACAAGTTGTTCATCAAACAGTAAACCGATCACATGATGTTGGAGCCATTTCTATCGGAAATGACAAAATGACTCCACTCATCTCCAATTATATCGAGGCTAGCCTTGGAGACGTTACCACGTCCAGAAACAGCAAAGGGGATATAGATATCGAGGTTCCTGAACAGTTGGCGATGCAAATAAAGGAACTGGCCAGTAAAACTCCACGCCGATCGTTAGCCAGGATCCTGAATGTCAGTAAAATTGAGCTGAACCTAATGTTAATTAAGCTTGGGTTTGGATCCTGATCGGAAAGGGGATGCATCAATGCAAGGCGATATCCAACTCTCCTTGTACGAAGATGCTTCGGACGAGGATATCAAGAAAACTAAGTACATTCTCAGTAAATTCAAGGACATGAACCGCGTAATCCGTGATTATGAGAACGTGCAAGTGGCTCACGGTCAGCAAGAAAAGTACTTGTTTTACGGATGGATCACAAACGTAGTGAGTAGCATCATTGAGAATGTTGATAATCTCCACGAAAAGACCATAGCAAAGCTCCTATTTATCGAAGGCAAGCGGTACACCTACGTAAAGGAGTACATGGCGAAAGGGTACAGAAAAGAATTGCACACCATTCAAGATTATGCCTTCTCTGTGCGGCGGCGAGAAGTCATAAGGAAGATTGCAAACAGCCTTAAGATAATCGGAGTTCTGGAGAATGTGTCACTAAATGAAAATAATCAGCCGGTGTTCATTATACCTAACTGCTGGGTGGCGGCGGCAAGCGAAGGTGGGGCGCACTTACGCTAAACGCTTCTCGCAACAAAATGATGCTTAATCCAGCTGATAGCTGAGAACTCGAAGAGGAGACGGGAAAAACAATGAATAAACATGATCAAAGCCGTAAAGATTCTTTGATTAAGACACTTTGCAAGGCTAAGGAGCAAGCCGAAACCGCAGTACTGTATTTAACTGCTAACAATCGTGAAGTGGACGATATCCTTGCTGCAAAAGTGACACTGGAGCATATCGAACTATCGCTCGAACGATTAGGTGCTTTGAACAGAGAGGCAGTCTAATGGTTATGTATCAAAATGAATATTAAAGCACATGGGGGAGGAATGAACATGGAAGAGAAGATCAAAGAATTAATCAAGAATCTGTATTTCCAGCGCGAGCAATATGGAGATCGTATTGTAAGCCTTCACTACGGATACGATGCCGCGCTTGAGGATCTGTGCAAGCTGGTTGGAGAAGAATTTAAACCGTTCGAGGGATGAACACCGACTGAATACTGAAGGACTTGAGGAGGGTTTGGAATGAGCATTTATAATGATCCGATTAAATACGCAAAGCTAACTCGTATTCCAATTTCATACGCTCGTATATGGTGCTTAAATCAATTAGAGATTCAAACAGTAATTGACGCCGCCAAAGTTTGCCCGAAATGCGGAAAGGCTACTCTTGAATTGGAAGGCGGCTGCTACGAAGAGGGAACACAAGATTATGTGTATTGTGCAAACGATGAAATCCCGGCAGTAGATGATGACGGCGAGGAATATTTCACGGAATGCGACTACACTGCTGATCCTGAGAAGGAACATGAAACATTGTCCTCTTGGTATGACTTCGATGTTATTTTAGCACTAAGCTACGGACACATGAACGAATTTAAATGTCTGATGGATTGGTTTAATTTTGTGAAATCGGAAATTCAAAACTTAAATGTTAAGAAATCTGCATAGCGGACAGCTTGAATAACGAAGGACTTAGGAGGATGAAAACTTGTTTTATAAACTTGCATGGCTGATTGTAACAAAGCCATTTCGTACATGGGGTGCAAATCGCCCGTACCTAGTCAGCAGTAAAGTAAAGGGTGAAAACTTTGTGATTTTGCCATTAGACGAATATCACAGAATCAAAAACAGGTAACGGACAGCTTGAATATTGAAAGACATGAGGAGGTTTGAGGGAAATGAATATAGATATTTGGGAGTGTCCCGACTGTAATTTTCAAATGGTTCAAGACAAAAAGCACGTTGATTCAGGTGGTCACAAAAGACACTCTTGTCCTGTTTGTAAATTAGAAATGTTAGGAATATTGAATAGGCAAAAGCTTTCGAACGTCTTGCAAGAAATGATGAATCAATCCCTCAATTCTGCACTCGACTACAGGAAAAATAAAAAGTATTACAGAGCGAGAATGTGCGAAGAGGCAGGGTACGCATATGGTCACGTTCTAAGAGAAATTGAAACAGGGGTTTACGATCAGAAACGGACAGGTTGAATACGGAAGATCATAAGGAGGGATTCATACGAACGCAAAACAACAGCTTGAGGAAAATGGAATGGTTATAGCATTGCTAGAATCTGATCTATTGGCAGCTCGGGAGGAACTTAAACAATTGCGAGTGGATATAAAATCGGCGTGCGAGTCAAGGGAGATTCAAACCCAAAAGCTACGTGATTTGACAGTACATTTTAATCAGTATGCAAAGCAAAATGAGAAGTTACGGCAGGAACTGGAGTTTATCAGGCCCATGGTTCCGCTAATCGATCAGGTAAAGTTGAACTCACTTGATGATTGGCACGAAGATATAGGCGCAGTATTGTGGTGGTCATTCCCGGTTGAAGAACCGCCGTATTGCGGTTCACCGCTCGACTCAGATTGGCCGGGATATCATACGCATTGGACGTCGATCGTTATTCCAGAGCGGCCTTTGACTGACAGACAAGCCTGAATATTAAGGAACATCACCAAAAAAATTATACAAGGGAGATAGATATAAATGGAAAAAACGGGGAATGTAATCGATTTTCAAGCAATGGTAAATGCAGCAATGGTAAAAATGCACCAAGAAGGAGCAATCCAAAAAATAGTTGAGGAAAAGATGGCAAAGACTGTTTCAAGCATTGTAGATGATGTGCTTGGATCATATTCTGACTTTGGTCGCCAAGTGAAAGAAGTCGTGAAACAAACTTTGGCTATCGACGTGGACAAAATGGAGTTACCGACTTATAACGTCTTGGTACGTAATGTTATAAAAGAAAAGTTGGATCAACTGGTTCACGTTCAAGGCATCGAACTCTTAAAAGCACGCATGGATGAAATTTTTAAAACGGTTGAACCTGAAATGGAATTATCAAAAATAATCGAGAATTGGAAAGAAGCATTAAACGATGATCACGATCGGGACGGGGAAGAGATAACCGTTATCTGGGAGCCATCGAATTACAGTCGCTGCGGCGGATGGTTGCATGTTGACGAAGAAGGCGACAAGGGGAAATATCAGTGTGATCTTCAAGTGGGAATCAATAAAGATGGAACAATATTCTCGCTTAAATGGAAGTCAAAGGACTTGTTAAAAGGAATTAAAACAACTTGGTCTATTGATAGTATCGGTGAGCAGTTCTTCCGTATGCATGCTGCTGGCTCCAAAATTATCGTTGATATGGATAACGTTGAAACTGGCTTTGGTTATGACGACTAGTGAATATGGGGTGAACATGGCATGTTTCAAATAGGCGATGTTGTTGAAGTGGAAAAACAATTTTAATGGTATGACGGTTTGTACGAAGTTGGACAGAGATTTGTTATCGAAGCACAACATATCGGTCATAATTTTGAATCTTGGGCTAAGAGGGTTCCTATGAACGAAAAAATTAAGAAGCATTTTGGCTGGTTCGAAGGTATGTCGTCGACTCCTGCACACGATCCAAAAGATGCGCCTTGCTTGATTTGCTACACACCATGGTCGCTGGATAATGTTGTTACGCCTAGTATCATGAAAGCTGGGGACAGCCGAAGTTACTTCTACAGAGTTCACAAGACTTGCTATAACTCGCTGAGTGAACAAGATAAAGTAGCGCTCGATTCATCCTTGATCGACAGTTTGTAGATCATGGTCAGCTTGAATATTAAGTTACTAAAAGTGAGGTATAGCGAATGCACCATCATAAGGGACATGCAAAACTATTTATGTTTTTATGGATTGCGTTACTTTGTGTGATTCTTATAGGAATTATTCAATTATCAGGTTAAATTAATAAATCCTCTGCGTGTATACCTTGGCCGGGCCCGCAGAGGATTCAGTAATTCCACCACTATTATAACATATACGAGGTGTGTGGAATATGATGGTAGCCGAAAAACGATCAGAAGCTTCATACATTTTAAACCAAGTAGTTGGAAATAAACTCTTTCCAGAAGTAAATGAATACGAGCTTGAGCGTGTTTTGTTTTTTCTTTCCCAATACCCACTAATGAAAATGAGAATGCATGATTACGAGCAATATGAACAAGATTTGAATGAAACGGCAATTGAGGGTGAGGTTTCCCGCAGAATCTCGAATGAAGAATATTATGCAAATAAGACAGCCAATACTGTAATCTTGAGAGAAAAGCGACTTTGGGTATATGAGCGATATTCATGGATGACAAAGCAAATTGATAGATCCTACAACCTCATTATTGACAAAGACATCCAAAAAGCAGAAGAAGAAAAGAAAGCGATTCGACATAGATACTTGGAAGGGCATTCTCGTAGTACGATGTTCTCATTCTTTCCACGTGGGATCAGCCAAAGGACCATAGAGCGAAGGCTTCATTCAGCAATTATTAAAATGGCAAACAATTTAAAGTGTAATGGAGTCCTAGAAGTTGAGTGGAAATTTTGACGGAACATTGTCGCAATGTCGACAGACACTTGCAGTAAAATCCGTGTTACGATGTATTTGTGAAAGTTTATGAATAGATGTTCATTGAAAGGGCTCACCTATTGGTTGAGTTCTTTCTTATGAGCAAAGCGAAGTGCATGTCTCTACAGGAATAGGCATTCAGTTCATTTTGTCGAGGCTGAATAATTACGTAACTTATCTTTTTAAAGAAATAGGGAAGGAATTTACTTCCAGTCGTCGAAGATTATATAATGATTTAATGAATAGATGCGACTCAAAGAAGGAGAAAGAATCGAATGGGATGGACTGAGCTGGCATGGGTTAAGGATTTATCGTTTATTATTGAACATTTATATTACATAGCAAGTATTGGGCTCTTTGCTTCAGTAGTTATTGGGTTACTTCAATTAAAAGTGCTTAAGGAAGATATTAAAACCAAAAATCAAAGGGCTGCGATGGAAAAAAGCTTAGAATATTTAAATTGGTTTGCATCTGATTTTTTTCCTTATATGGCCAAATATAAAGAGCGTTTAGATGAGGTAAAAGAAACCATTATAAGTAAAGCTGATCCAAAAGAACAGGAAGTATTAAGAAGGAAACTTTACTCTTACCCAAGCGTTGAATATGATGTTAAAGATAAATTTCAAAAAAACGAAAGAGAATGCGGAGAGCATATTCTTATTGTTCGTTGCCAACGGATGGCGAGAGTAGGGAATGTTTTAAATCAATTGGAATATTTCGCTGCAGCAATGACATGTGGTCTAGCTAATGAAGAACTCGCATATAATCCATTATCCGAAGCGTATTGTGATGTGGTTGAAGAAACTTATTACGCTCTTTGTATTTTTAGAAATGCGAATCCAAAGTTATATTCTAACGTAGTAAAATTGTATCATACTTGGAAACCTAGGATACATAAGGAAGAGTTGGAAGGTAAACATAGAGAATTATCTGATAAATTGTCACAAATACCGGATACTAAAATAAAAACAATTGGGCTATAATGTAAATTAATATGAGGAGTGATTTCAATGGTATGTTACGCTGAGTCAACCGACAAGTTATTAAATATGGTAACTAAAGAGTATACTTTTGAAGATAGCAATGAATTAAACTTGATTTTAATGGAGTTATCTGAAAAGTTCTCTGACGATAACATTGATCTAAAAAGTAATCTTCCTTTGACTAGAGCTTTTATTAATCTCGAACAGAACTTAGTTCAAAATAAGAACTCTTTTAAGGAAGAATGAAGATGCAACCAGAATCTAATAATATTCACGAAAGGGCCGAATTGGATTCGGTCCTTTTTTTGTAATTATATGAGCAAAGCGAAGTGCATGTCTCTACAGGTACAGGCATTCAGTTCCTTTTGTTCATACGGCTACCATGAGCGAAAGAAAACAAAATAAGTCTGAGTGTTTCCGACAATTCACTGGACAGCAAAAGAGCCGCGAAAGCAGCTCTTTTTTTTATTCCAAAAATAATCGAAACGGAGGGAGGCACATGAACAATATAAAGAAACCCATCATCCTACCAAAGCAGCCGCCTCCTTGTAAGGGCTGCATTAGGGGGAGATGGGAAGGCTGCAAGCAGTTTTGTATGTTGGTAATCTGCGTTAAAAAGCGTGGTGATCCTGGATGAAGTTCGTTCAGCCGATTCGTGATCTAGATGTTATTGAGGGCATGAAAGAATACTTAAAGCAGACAAATGAGCGCGATTATATTTTTTTCTGCTTGGGCATTTATACCGGCCTCAGAGTCAGCGACTTATTGATGCAGCGTGTCCATTCTGTTAAAGGGACTCATATCAAGGTTGTTGAGGCTAAAACGGGAAAAGAGAAGAAGTCAATCATACCTCCTGATTTTAAGCCGGAGCTTTATGCTTACATTCAGGGGAAGAAGGATGATGATTTTTTATTTCCGAGTAGGCAGGTCAAAAGAAAGAGTAAGCTTAAGGGGCGTCCAATACATCGTAGTATGGCGTATAGGATGCTCAATAATGTTGCTCAGCGCTTTAGCCTATCGGAGATCGGTTGTCACACTTTGCGCAAGACCTACGGATATCACCTCTATATGGCGAATCCCGAATCTTTGGCATACCTAATGGATGCATTCAATCATAGCCATGAAACCATCACATTGCGCTATCTGGGGCTCTCACAAGACCGATTAGACGCTATGGTTGTAAAAGCACTGAAACACAAAAAGAAGTGATTCGCACTTGTTTTAGAAAGTGCCAAATCATCTAATAAAATCAAGTGGTTCAGAGTTTTGACCAGTGAAACACAATATACGTTATGTCTTTCTTGATTACCATTTATTAGTGAGTTTTAGGTGTATTTAAGTTGGTTGTGAGAAGAGAAAGTCCCGAAAAATGGTGAGCACTCAAATATCAAACTCAATTAGGAGGATTGTACGATGAAGGGAAAAGCTAACGGCATATTAACCGGGATAGAATTGGATATGATGGTCGATCAAATAATATCCGCGCTTCCGGTACAACTTCGTCTTTATCCTGTCTATGCCAAGGCACGCAAGGCGAAGTTTGATGCATTGGTGGCAGAAGGATTCACTGATATCCAAGCACTGGAGATTGTGAAGGCTACTCCGATCTTTGAATAATTCATGCATAAATACCCTGAATTGCTTGTTTGCAGGAGTAAATCCAACACAAACAGTTTTTTTAAAAATGCCGTAACCATGCGGCCTCCGAGCATTTTGCATAAATCATGCATAAATGCTCCTTTCATTTAAGGCTGAAATCACGCGTGGTTGAGGGATTTGCCGCATGGTTGAGGGAAAGTACTTTTGTACAAAATATTTGATTTTGTACATATGTCCGTGCATAAAACATGCATAAAGGTGGTGGGGGTGATGTAGTGGCGAAACCTAGAGATCCGAACCGTGACAAGGCGTTCAAGCTATGGGTGAAAAGCGGAAGGCAGATGAAGCCGTCCGAGATCGCAGCCAAGCTAGGTGTTGATGCTGCTCGGGTTCGGAAGTGGAAAAGTGAAGACAGTTGGGAATCCAAGCCTGATCCTAAGCGCGGCGCCCCGCGCGGCAACAAGAACGCCAAGGATAACAAGGGCGGCGGCGCACCGGTAGGGAACGTCAACGCATTCGTGCATGGTCTATTTAGCAAGCAAATCCTTCCTAACAATCCACGGCTGCGAGAAATCTTCCAGGCATCGGATAAGCTGTCTCCTATCGATTTGCTTTGGACCCAAATCCGAACGCTTTGGACGCAGGTCATGTACAGCCAGGAAATCATGCATGTAAATGGCATTGATGACCAAACGAAAGTGTTGAAGAAATTCAAGCCTGGTGAATGGGGCGACGAGAGTGAATGGGAATACCAACACGCCTGGGACAAGCAAGGTAGGGCGATTACCGCTCAGGCTTCTGGTATGTCCCGGGTGACGTCCATGATCAAGCAGTACGAAACCATGCTTCGCACGCTGCCAGCAGATGAAGTGAATGAGGAACAACGGCTGCGCATTGCCAAGCTTAAAGCAGAAATTAATTCTTTGAGTGGTGGGAATAGTGAACCTGTTCAAATTATTGACGATATCGGGGGTGGCCCCGTATGAAGGTTGTACTTTCCACCATCGTTTCGCCGCACTTTCATTCCTTCTGGCAGGCTTCGAATTCGCATAATTATCTTCGCCATGTTTTAAAGGGCGGGCGCGGTTCTGCGAAGTCCACACACATTGGCTTGAAACTTGTAAAGGACTTGATGAAATACAAGGTTTCGGCACTCGTTATCCGAAAAGTAGGTGTTACACTTGCAGAATCGGTC
>Ga0209566_100176_pt1 | contig 69585 bp, 66 predicted proteins | sample Araplavi_mTSA_r2_2_FD_184287 | JGI IMG/M metagenome (GOLD analysis project Ga0209566, IMG submission 184287) | Arabidopsis root microbial communities from North Carolina, USA - plate scrape CL_Cvi_mTSA_r2 (SPAdes) (version 2) | ecosystem: Host-associated > Plants > Roots > Endosphere | place... | reverse complement strand
GCCTCTATTGCCATATATAAACATATCGGAGTGAACATGGAGGATGCTTGGAGGATGCACCTTTAGACGAGGAATATCAGTTTATTGTTGGGAAATACGATTATGTTTTGAAATTTGATGAATGGCCAATTATTGATAATCGTCCATTTCAATATGACGAAGATGCCTGGCCACCACCTGCATGTGTGATTGATCAATTGAATGGCAGCTATTCTATTTATCACAAAGGAGAACTGTCTCCCTAGGATAAAGCAGCAGTATGGAGAACTGAACATATCATTGATCGGATCATGGGAAATGGTAATTTGCAAAGCAGAGCAGTCTACCGCGGTAGCGATGAAGAAATAATTGCTGCCTGGTGGCTAACGGCAGACACTGCAAAGAACTCTTATCAAGAATGATACTGAGCTATTCCTTGGAGCAACATCTGGCTGTAGTAAAAGCCCGAAGCATAGGTCGCTTAAAGCCATCGTTTCTTAAGCCAGATACGGTAGACGACGTAGATGGATGCCAAAAATAGGACATACACGCCAATGGACAATACAAGCTTGCTGGTGCCAGCAAATAGATTGCTGCCGATGAACGCAAACAGGAGCATTGCAGGAATTTTGCCCAATGCGGACGCGACTACAAAAGTAACGACCGGAATGGAAGTAAAGGCTGGAATAACATTAACGACAGCCTGGGGAATGACTGGGATCAGTCGAGCCAATAAAATAGTCAGAAACGGATTTTTTTCAATCGCGGCTTGGAGCTTTTCCAGCTTCTTGTAATTGGATAAGTAAGCACGGCTCTGCTTTTGAAACAAGTACCGTGCAAGCCCAAAAACAATGACTGACGCTACGGAAGCAGCGGTCCAACTGATCAAAGCGCCAAGCAAAGGACCGTACATAAACCCGAGCATGCCGATAATTATTTTATAGGGGATGACCGGAACGATAATAAAACCGAGCGCAGCCGCAAAAATAAGCAGAAGTGGAGCGTCCCCATACTGCATCCAATGTAAAATTTCATCCTTGAATAAGTAGACAATGAGTATGAGCACGAGATACATGCCAATGGTGTACCATTTCTTCATTTGGTAGGCTGTCTCCCTTGGTCTGATTCTTACTTCTGGCCGTATTTCATACTTAGTGTAACACATAACATTTAATTAGTTAGATTAATTTATTAGAAGATAATAGAAAAGAAAGAAGCCCCAGCTACCGGGGGCTATGAGATTTGCATTTAAATTGGATTTTCCCTGATGCAACATATTTGTTATAGAGAGAAATAATAATCATTCTTAATAATATGCTGTTCCTGACATTAGGAATAGCATATGTCATTTTAGGGACGGTCCAAAAACAGATTCATTCTCAGCGAAAAGAAGTATACTGAGATTAAAGAAAAAATAGAAAACAACTAACAATAAATAAAATCTATAAATTCTTCTAAACGCTACGGGATACGTTTCTCATCAAACTTTCATTTGAGTTGACTATACTGCTAGAGTAGCTCTTTTTTGGTTATTCGTAGTTTCCCATGGGTAATGTAATTCTACAAAACTTGGACAAGGGAATATTCCAGACTGCTCGGAGAACATGACACTACCTCGTGCCCACGAAAACTCGGCTGTTCTAGGCGTATTGCATTGATCACACGTTGCGGAGGGCAGATTGAATTAATAATGAGATAGTATGTTCTATGGTATAAAGTACAGTTAGAATGGTGGCATATGATAAATTTTATAAATAAGTTGAAGACAAAGATTACGAGTAAATGGTATGAATTACTCAATGACCCTGCAGGACCACATTTAGTAGCAATGAGTTTTGCAATCGGCGTAATTTCAGAAATGTTGACCATACCAACAGTAGGCATTGCTTTTGTGCTGATGATAGTTATAGTCAAGAGGTTGAACTATAGTTTGACAGCAGCATCAGCAGGATATTTCTTTACTAAAATTGTATACATTCCATTAGCACCATTGGAATTAAAGATCGGAAAGACTTTGCTCCATGAAAACTTCGATCCGCATGCGCATAAGTGGGCGTGGGCTAGAGGTATATTACACAAAGACGCTGAATTGCTACTAGGAGCTGTTATTATTGGAGGAGTTTTGACGGTCATTTGTTACTTTGTGATCAGACAAATTATTGTACTAAGGTTAAAGCACAACCAAAAAACCGGAGGATCTGGCGACATTTCTTCATAAATGTTCTACGCATCTTCCACAATTTCGAGTTAACGAAGAACAATTGCTCAGTATGTGAGTCTGGCAACCCTAAATGGATTCTCTGAAAAATTGAGACTGATTTTGAACGCGAGCTCGCCTTCGCCTTGTCCAATTTTTCTTCGTCATGATCTGCGTTCTGGCTTGAAAAAGGAGATATTGATCCCTTTGGTTGATTGAATAAAATTAGCTGAGCTTGTTCTCCCTTGGGTGCATTGGATTCTTGTTAGAAAGAAGGATTCAACAAGTCGCTTTTTGCACGGAGCTTTTCTTTGTAATTATCGCAGGGCTGTTATCCGTAAAGTAGCTTTTTAAAATATTTCAATGCATATATGTAGCCTCTTTATAAAATAATATCTATAAAAAGGAGGTTACGTATTATGAAATTAAAAAAGGGTTTTTGTTTTTATCTTATCCTACTCATTTGTTATGGTGTAGGATGTTCTAACCAAAATCAGATCAAGGAAAAATCTAGACAGAGTAATGAACCCTTGATTTCGCTTTCGGAGGTAGCCAAACAAAACAACCTCATTTCATTATTTGATCTCAATTCCAATTCTTACTTGATTGGTGAAACCGATCCTATTTACCGTTTAAAGGCAAATGAAACAACAGTTTTATCTGGGAATTCCACATTTACGCTGCCTGATGCCCCTCTAAGTTTAAATGGCGACCTGCTTTTAACGAAAGCATCCGTTGATAAGCTTTTTTCACGGCCTGAACCAACTTCCATTCACATCCAAAGTTTTTCTCAAAATACAATTAACCCTGATTCTTTAATTTCGTTCTCAAAACAATATATGGGTACGCATTACCAATTCAATGCCGGCCCGTACGAAAGTTCACGTGCATTCGATTGTTCTTCCTTTGTACAGCATGTGTTTGGGCATTTCGGCATTACACTTCCACGTTCATCCCTAGAACAATCAACATTGGGCACGTTAGTTGATCGTTCCAATTTAAGACCCGGTGATTTACTTTTTTTCTACACGCCAGGAAGGTATAGTTCCAATCGTATTGTTGGTCACTTGGGAATGTATATTGGAAATAACGAAATGATCAATACATATGGGGCACCTGGTGTTACGATTACAACTCTTGACGCTTATTGGCAAGGAAGATTCTTGTTTGCAAAAAGAATTGGCTAATTATCGGGTCGCAAGAAGATAATCTCATTAAATGCCGCTTAAATAGCGGCTTTTTGTGTTTATGGGATAAAGTTTTTGTCAAAACCAAATGACAAGAACTTTATCCCATTCCCGATTGTTGACAAGAACTTTATCTCATTCCCGACGGAGGGGAAGAGGTGATGTCATTTGTAATCTGGACTCGTTCGTTGAACTCCCATGAAAATTAAATTCACGAAAAACCCCAAAAAGACAATATTAAAGTAGACCTAGCCAATTGTTTTTTTAAAAATAGGCTGAGCCTGAACGGGAAACGTTAGTTGAATATCAGGGAGCAGATGCTACGGACGGCAGTTGTTCCCTTTTTCAAGTAATGAGGCAGATTTGGTCAATTGAACAAAACGGGATATTAAGAAAGGAGATGCGCGGTAAAAGCGAAGAAAAAGTTCATATAGGGATTCGATGTTTTTTCAAGAAAGTAGGCAGGTGTGTTGAAGCGTAATGCGACTACGACAAAAACACGAAATTTTATTGAAGAAGCTTTTAATAACGCGGAAGAAAAGCAATTATTATTAGCTACTTGTGGATGTATGCGATGCCTTAGTAACCGAAAGAAACAATTGCTATTTGAAGCTTGAACCAATCGTTTATGCGGCAAGAAATAAACATATGAGTATATGGCAAATAGGAGCTGATTTTCTTTGGAAGTTGGCTATTAATCATGAAGTTACTTCAAAGAAGGTAAATGAACGTTTCTGTCGGGTGACAAGAACTTTATCCCATTCCCGATTGTTGACAAGAACTTTATCTCATTCCCGACGGAGGGAGGGGAGGAGGTGATGTCATTTGTAATCTGGACTCATTCGTTGAACTCCCATGAAAATTAAATTCACGAAAAACCCAAAAAAGACAATAATAAAGAAGACCTTGAACTGTAACCCGTAAGATGGACACTTTGAAAAAAGTGACCACTTACGGGTTTTGTGTTTTAATCATACTATCGAGAATATACGGGGAATGAACATCATGAGGAAAATCAGAACAGGATTTACTGAAGCAGAGATTAAACTGTTAGAGTCCAATCCGAATGTAAGCCGCATATCGGGTAGGAACATCACGTATGCTCCAGCTTTTAAACTTGCAGCAGTGCAAGCTAACCAAGCGGGAGAGCCGCCAATGGAGATCTTCTTGAAGGCAGGCTTTAGTATCGAGCTCGTTGGTCAGAGAATACCTGGAGAGAGCCTCTATCGCTGGAGGGAGACCTACGCTAAGTACGGTGAGTCAGGCTTGTTAGAAGAGCGCAGAGGCATTGGAAGTACGGGTAGACGATCAAAGACGGAATCGTCATCAGAAGAGAAGTTGAAACAAGCGGAAGCTCGTATCAAACTCCTCGAAGCGGAGAACGAACTCCTAAAAAAGCTAGAAGCGCTCGAACGGCGAAACCGTAAGGAGTTGACGCCTTTCGAGCGCTTTCAGCTCATTAATCACACGTTGCGTAAGCATGGCTTGCAACGTTTAACACGTTACCTTTGTCGAATTGCCGAAGTAAGTGCGAGCGGCTACTATCGCTGGTGTAGCGCTGAAGAAACGCGTCAACTGCGAGAAACAGCCGATCTGAACGACTTCCAGCTTATTAAGAATCATTTTGAAGCGTTGAACGCTAAAGCAGGTGCGTTGGTCATTAAAATGAGGCTGGAGAAATTAAATGGCGTTGTCATGAATCATAAGAAGATTCGCCGTATCATGTGTAAGTTCGGTTTAGTAGCCACGATCCGTCAAGCTAATCCCTATCGAAAGATGGCTAAAGCAACGCAAGAACATCGCATTTGCCCTAATCATCTGGAACGTCAATTCGATCAAGGAGAACCAGAGAAGGTCCTTCTTACTGACATTACATACATGCGCTATGGCAGTGGTCAGTGGGCGTATCTATCTTGCGTGAAGGATGGTGCAACGAAGCAGATTTTGGCGCACTATCTCTCATCTACATTGGAGTTATCCTTGGTTGAACGGACAATGACTCGCTTACTCAAACGACTGGACGGCAATATTCATCCTGATGCCATCTTCCATTCCGATCAGGGGATGCACTATACGCACCCCAAAACCCGTCTCCTCATCGCCAAAGCTGGGTTTAAACAGTCGATGTCTCGGAAGGGAAATTGCTGGGATAATGCGTCCATGGAGACGTTCTTTGGTCATATGAAGGACGAGCTTACCTACAAAGACTGTACATCTCTTAAAGAGCTGCGTCTGAGGGTCAATGAGTACATGGCCCACTACAATTCTGAGCGCTACCAATGGACATTAAAAAAGATGACTCCTGATGAATTCAGAAGTCATCTCCTTGCTGCTTAAGACTATAGTAACCGTTTTTTAAATCTGTCCATAAAAGAGGTTACAGTTCAAATCAGCGGAGAGGTTGGTTTATTGATAATTATTCAACGATCAATGTTGATTTCATATTAGGATGGCCTGAACCGCACATGACAGAACAGATAATTGGAAAGGAACCGGTTTTATCAGGTGTGAAAGTAAAGGTTTTTTTGGTGCTATCCAAGCTTACTTTAAAATCTTTGATCGAGACACCGTGTGCGCCCTGGGTGTTATCAAGAGTAATCGTAACCGGCTCGCCTTTCTTGACATGATATTCAGTTTGATCGAATTTGAAATTGCTTGCTTTAATGGTAACAGCTTGTCCACCTGCCGCGGCAGTATCCGTATTTTTAGGAGCCTCTTGAGCTTTGTTGCTTCCACAGGCCGCAAGTGCCATTGCTAAACAAATGCCCATCAAAAGTATTAGTATTTTATTCATGTTAACCCTCCGTTATTTTATTCCATTCATGATTATTGTACACGAGCAGTCTTGAAAATAAAGTGACAAACTCGTGAAACGAACTTTGATGTCCATAAAAAAATCGGCCCGGCGAATGGAACCGCTGCAGACCGATTTTTTGTAGGGTGACCTTTAACGATGATCTTCTCTACCGGTTAACCCCTGTTCAAAAGGAGTTTTAACTGGGATGAAGAGATCGATGATCCCGATGACCAGAGCCGCAAGGATTGCACCTATTATGCTTGTGGAGACGTTACTAACCAGGAATTGCGCCAGCCAGATGACGAGGGCACTCACAATGAAACCCACGATCCCTCTCCCGAAAGGAGTAATTTTCTTGCCGAAGACTCCTTCGATAATCCATGCAGCGATTGCTATGACGAGTGCAAGGAAAAATGCACTCCAAAATCCTCCTACACGAAACCCGGGCACTAGCCAACTGACAAACATTAATACCAAAGCCGATACGATAAATCTGACGAGATGTCCAAGAAGATGCATCTGATTGCCTCCTTCGATTTGGATTCACAGTAAAAGCTAGGTGCACAACTTAGTGTATCCGAAACATTTTCAGATTATTGAAGGAAGCATCTTCCATATAATGATAGTCTCCATAGCTAATCGCCTCCGCTTTGGTTTATAATATAGCGTAGAGAAAAGAGGTTGGAGACTGTTGAATAACAAAATTTTGAAAACAATGGAATTTCATAAGATTTTACATAAGCTAAGCCATCATGCTGCGACATCGCTTGGTAAAGAAGTTGTCGAACAACTGGAGCCTGTTGGCGATTTTGAATTCGTAAAGCTTCGGTTGCAGGCAACTGATGAAGCGACGAATGTAGAAAGACTCAAGGGCAACGCGCCGTTCGGCGGCATTCGAGATATCCGCTCTGGGTTGCACCGTTCACGAATTGGCGGAATGCTGAATCCGTCAGAGCTGCTTGATATTAGTACAACTCTGTTTGGCTCTCGCAGATTGAAGCGTTTTATGCTTGCCGTGCATGAAGAATATGCGATTCCAATGCTTAAAGATCAAGTAGAGCTTTTGAGCGAGAACAAGCCGTTAGAAGATAAGATTAACAGCTGCATCGATGAGAATGCCGTAGTTGTCGATAGCGCAAGCATTGAATTGGGCCGCGTACGCAGCGAGCTTAGAGCAGGCGAAGCCAGAGTTCGTGAGCGTTTAGAACAAATGATACGTAATTCTTCCGTGCAAAAAATGCTCCAGGATGTATTGATTACAATCCGTAATGATCGCTATGTTATACCGGTTAAAGCTGAATATCGTTCCAGCTTTGGCGGGATGATTCATGATCAATCCGCTTCAGGTGCAACGTTGTTTATTGAACCGGAATCCGTGGTACAGTTGAACAACAAGATTCGGGAACTCAAGCTTAAAGAAGAAGTTGAGATTGAGAAGATTTTGCGCGCTCTTACTGCATTAGTGGCAGAGCAAGCTGATCTGCTTGTTTCCGACGTCGAACTGCTGGCGCAATTGGATTTTATTTTTGCCAAAGCAGGTTTGGCCAGAGAGCTGAAAGCTACTCAACCTAAATTAAATGACCGCGGCTTTATTAAAATCAAACGTGGCCGACACCCGCTTATTCCTATGGATGCAGTTGTGCCGCTTGATTTGGAGCTTGGGAATAACTATACGCAAATCATTGTAACAGGACCTAATACCGGGGGGAAAACCGTTTCTCTGAAGACTGTCGGATTGCTTAGTCTTATGGCTATGTCTGGATTGTTTGTGCCGGCGGAAGAAGGCAGTCAGTTATGTGTGTTTGATGCGATCTATGCTGACATCGGTGATGAACAAAGTATTGAACAGAACTTAAGTACATTCTCGAGCCATATGACGAATATTATTAGTATTTTACGGGATATGACGCCGAAGAGTCTGGTGTTGCTTGACGAGCTCGGGGCTGGAACCGATCCTGCGGAAGGATCAGCTTTGGCAATTTCGATTTTGGATTACATTCATCAGATTGGATGCCGGATTATTGCGACAACGCATTATTCGGAGTTAAAGGCATACGCTTATCAGAAGCAAGGGACGATTAATGCTAGCATGGAGTTCGATGTGCAGACGCTAAGCCCAACTTATCGTCTCCTTATTGGTGTACCTGGGCGAAGCAACGCTTTTGCGATTGCTGAGCGTCTAGGTCTTTCCCATCGCATTATCGAGCATGCACGGGCGCAAGTCGGCGAGGAGGACTTGCGCGTCGAGTCAATGATTGCTTCGCTGGAGGAGAACCGGCTGACCGCGGAGTCCGAGCGTATTGAAGCGGAGCGGCTGCGCAGCGAAGCTGAAGAACTGCGCCGCGATCTGGAGGCGCAACAAGCGAAGTTTGACGAGCAGCGTGATAAGCTGCTCGAGAAGGCCGAGCGCGAAGCGCGCGAGGCTGTCGCCAAAGCGCGCCGCGAGGCGGACGAAGTCATCGCCGAGCTGCGTCGCATGGCGCAGGAGGAAGCCGGCGGGGTCAAGGACCACCGGCTGGTTGAAGCACGCCGCCGCTTGGACCAGGCGGCGCCGGAACTGCGCGAGAAGCGCGAAGCGCGCGCGGCAAAGAAGCGGCCTGAGCGGATCGAGGCCGGCGATGAAGTGCGGGTCGTGAACCTCGGTCAGAAGGGTCACGTTGTTGAGATTGCCAGCAGCACAGAAGCGGTCGTGCAGCTGGGGATTATGAAGATGAAGGTCAGCTTGTCGGACCTGGAGAAACTCGGCTCTGCGCCGCAGAAGAAGACGCAGCAGACGGCGACGACAGTGAAGCGTTCGCGGGATGAGAACATCCGCACAGAGCTGGACCTGCGCGGCCTTAATTTGGAGGAGGCGCTCATTGAAGCGGACCGCTTTCTTGACGAGTCTTTCCTTAGCAATCTGGGCCAAGTTTATGTGATACACGGGAAAGGTACTGGGGTGCTGCGTACCGGCATGCAAGATTATTTGCGCCGGCACAAGCACGTAAAAAGCTACCGCATAGGCAATTATAACGAAGGTGGAGCAGGGGTCACTGTTGTCGAATTGAAATAACCTACAAAAAATTCTATATATTTTTGAAACCCTGTCTTTGCAGCCGCGTATGTAATGAGTGTAAGCACCGGTGAAACAAATTGAAATTGCAATACCAGCTCAAAGACGAATTTCAAAAAAGCGAGACAGGAGCTTGCTGGAATGAAATAGCTCCATGTTCTCTAAACTTAGGAGGAAATATACAATGGGAATTTTCAAAAGACTTCGTGACATGACAATGGCTTCAATCAACGATTTGCTGGATAAAGCGGAAGATCCAGTCAAGATGCTGAACCAGTTTCTTCGCGACATGGAAGAAGATATTTTGGAAGCAGAATCTGCTGTAGCGAAACAAATCGCTATTGAGAAGAAATTCAAGCAGCAGTACGAAGAAGCTGAAGAAATGGTGACTAAGCGTACGGAGCAGGCGATGAAGGCGCTTGAACAAGGCAATGAAGATTTGGCCCGCCGTGCACTGCAGGATAAGAAAGAGCATCAAGAGCGTTTCGATGAGTTGAAACGTCAGTATGATATGGCGAAAACGAATGCCGATCAACTTCGCGATCAGCTGAGCGAAATGAAAGAAGAGTTCGGCAAGATGAAGAACAAAAAGGATTTGTTAACTGCTCGCGCTGAAGCAGCGAAAGCGCAGAAGCAAATCAACCAAGCAATGAGCGGCTTTGGCAAAGATAACGCGGCTAAAGGCTTTGATCGCATGAATGAGAAAGTGCTGCAAATGGAAGCCGAAGCTCAGGCGAGCGGCGAAATCCGCGCGAAGAACCGCAGCTTGGATGACGAGTTCGAACAGCTGGATAAATCCGGTGGCGTTGATGATGAATTAGCCGCGATGAAAGCAAAGCTTGCTGAAAAAAAACAATCCTAATGATATACTAAACATTGAACCTGCGAGAGACTGAGATAACCTCAGTCTCTTCTACCTTTTGTGAAGGAAGGCAGGAGTTGATATGAATAAAGAGGTGGATGTGTTGCTCAGTAACCCGTATTTATCTACGCTTGCATTTTTTGCCGTTGCTGTAATCGCGCTTGTGGTGTTCTTGACGATTTTTGAGTTGGTCACGAAGTATGATGATTGGGCGGAAATCAAAAAAGGCAACTTGTCCGTGGCGATGGCAACGGGAGGTAAAATTTTCGGGATCTGCAATCTGTTTCGGTTTGCGATTCTGAATAACGATACGATGATTCATTCACTGATCTGGGCGGGTTACGGCTTTATTCTTCTACTCGTGGCTTACTTTATCTTTGAATTTTTGACGCCATATTTTAAAATAGATGAAGAAATCAAAAATGATAATAAGGCTGTAGGTCTTCTATCTATGATGATTTCGATATCGCTTTCCTATGTTGTCGGAGCCTGCGTAACTTAATTTTGATCAATTGCATTTATATTGTCGTGGGGGCTTGAACGAATGAAATACCTGTGGGGCACCTTGTTTGCTATAGCATTTGTATTTATGGTGGCAGGGGTTTATTATTTATGGAAGTATGCTTGATGATGTGGAGGATTATTCAATGAGCGCCAACGAGGAAATCGTGTGTCCATGGTGCCAGACGGAGATCGTTTGGGACCCTGAGATCGGACCTGAGGACGAATGTCCGCATTGCTTTAATGAGTTAAATGATTACCGTTCAATCCAGTTAACGGTGAAACAAACAGGACAGCCGCTGCGTTTCGAGGATGATGTGGAGAAGGGCGAGGATCTGTCTACGGTTTGGGACGATAGCGATATGCCGCTGGATAGTTATGGTGAGGCGGTTCAGCGTATTACCGATGAGCAAGAAGAGGCGCCAGAGTGCTCCAGCTGCCATGAATTCATGCTTCTGGCCGGCGACGAAGTGATTAGTGAGAGCGCATTTACGCCGCATATTTCCAAGACACTAAGTTCTGCATTTTTAACTGCACCTATTACATTTAATGTTTATGTATGTCCTTCCTGTTTTAAAGTAGAGAAAATATTGTCTGATACCGATCGACTTTTGATGGTAGAACGAATTAAAAAAGAGTAGGACGAAGCCGAATCCATGAAGGATTCGGTTTTTTTTTTGGCTTATCATATTTTTTCCTCATTGGGGAAGCTTAACAAAAGCTATTTCTATCCAAGGGGAAAGGTGAGGAGCAGCATGCAGCAGGAATCTGGCGGCCAGCGAACTCGTTCTGGGGGGACGACAACGCAGCGGCAAGCCAATTATTTTGAAGATCGTGATCAAACGTCGGAGACAGGACAACGACCCGTTAAAAAGGGCGAGCTGGACGCTCAGACAGTTTTGTTATTAGCGGTACATACGTTGTTTGGCATTGCGAATGCGTTATCAGGCACGTTTGTAGGCGTTTATTTATGGAAGGCCAAAAATGATTACACGTTGATCGGCTGGTTCACGCTGGCGACGCATTTGACGATGGCCATTACGTTCTGGTTAGCTGGCAAGTGGGTGAAAGAGCATAATAAAATGAACTGTTTGCGGGCCGGTGTCGCGCTATCGGCAGGTTTTTATATGCTTGTGCTGTGGCTGGGAGCGAACAGTTATCATTATTTCATTTTGCTCGGAATCGTGCAGGGCATTTCCACCGGCTTTTTTTGGATCGCTTACAATGTGGTTTATTTTGAAGTTACTGATCCTGACAACCGCGACCGTTATAATGGCTGGGCAGGGCTCTTGGCTTCCGGGGCGGGGATTGTTGCGCCTTGGATCTCCGGTCTGCTCATTGTGGCGCTTGGCGATAAGGCGGGGTACCGCCTGATTTTTTCGATATCGCTAGGCATTTTTATAGTCGGTGTTATCGTCAGTTTCTTCTTAAAAAAGCGGCAAGTGGAGGGCTCCTATGAATGGATGTTCCCGATACGATGTCTGAGGCAAGCGGAGACGCCATGGACTCGGGTCTTTTGTGCGCAGATCGCACAGGGCTTCCGGGAAGGCGTCTTCGGTTTCATGATCGGGCTGCTGGTCTACATCGCCACGGGCAGCGAGGCCAGTTTGGGCAATTTTGTGCTGATCAACTCGGCTGTAGCTTTAGTTAGCTTCTGGTTAGCGGGAAAGTTTGTAAAACCGCGATTTAGAAAAAGTGCAATGTTAATAGGGGCTATAATGCTTGTGGCGATTATCGTGCCATTCTTTTGGAAGCTGAATTATGTTACTCTGCTGCTTTTTGGTGTTGCTGCAGCGGTCTTTTTTCCGTTATATTCGATCCCTATGGTGTCTGCTGTATTTGATCTCATTGGCTGTAATGAGGAGAGCGCGAAGCAGCGGGAAGAGTATGTCGTTCTACGCGAATTGGGACTCAATACAGGGCGAGTGCTCGGTGTGCTGCTGTTCATTCTGGTCGTGTCGTGGAGCGCGACACCGCTCGTGTTGAAGGTGCTCCTGCTTATCATCGGCAGTTCCACCGTGGTCGCCTGGTTTTTCATGCGCAAGCAGCTTGCGCTGTATAAAGCTTGACATTGCACAAGGTTCCCCATGACAATGTGAATAAGGGTGTAAAGGGAAGAAGGAGAGGGAACCTTTGACGCATAAAAAATTGGTGAACAATATAACAGAATTGATCGGGGACACGCCAGCCGTGCGGATTAACCGCCTGCTGCAGGAGGGCGACGCTGAGCTGTATGTGAAGCTCGAGTATTTTAATCCAAGCGGCAGTGTCAAAGACCGTGCCGCTTATAACTTGATTGCGCAGGCGGAGAAGGATGGCCGGCTCCAGCCGGGCGCGACCATTATTGAGCCGACCAGCGGCAATACAGGCATCGGCCTGGCGATGAATGCTGCCGCCAAAGGCTACAAAGCCATCCTGGTCATGCCGGATAATATGACCAAGGAGCGGATTAATCTGCTCAAGGCTTACGGAGCAGAGGTCGTGCTCACGCCGGCGGCGCAGCGCATGCCGGGGGCGATCGCCAAGGCGGAGGAGCTGCGAGCGCAGCTGCCGGGCAGCTTCATTCCGCAGCAGTTCGAGAATCCGGCGAATCCGGATATTCACCGGACGACGACGGCGCTGGAGATTATCGAGCAGATGGCGGGCCGACTCGATGCGTTTGTCGCGACGTCGGGGACAGGCGGCACCATCACCGGGACGGGTGAGGTGCTGCGGGAGCGGCTGCCGGGCATCCAGATCTACGTCGTGGAGCCGCAGGGTTCCCCGGTTCTATCTGGCGGCAGCCCAGGGCCGCATAAGCTCGTGGGGACCAGTCCGGGCTTCATCCCGGCCAACTTGAACACGAGCGTCTATGACGAGATCGTCCAGGTCGCCGACGAGGACGCGCTGCGGACGATGCGCGACCTCGCGAAGCACGAGGGCATCCTCGTCGGCCCGTCCGCAGGGGCGTCCGTCTGGACGGGGATGCAGGTCGCGCGTAAGCTCGGCGCCGGCAAGCGGGTGCTATGCATCGCGCCGGATACGGGCGAGAGATATTTGAGCATGAGCATTTTTTAACACATAAATAAATGCGATAAAAGACGGCGGCTTTCTCCTAAGGGAAAGTGCCGTTTTTATTTGTATACATATTGAATAAAAATTCAACTTTTAGTATAATTATTTATAACCGAGGTACCGTGAAGAAAGGTGGATAAACCATGAAACTAGCATACGTGAATCAATTTCCGCAAAAAGAACAGCTCGCAGAATTTATACAGGCATATACAACGGAGTGCATAAAGTCCGGTGTGCAGCTGGAAGTAAAGCTGAACATCGAATGCCCGCAATGCGTCATATCGGTTTATGACGAGAACGAACTCGTCGGTATTGGATGTCTGGAGCAAGCGATGAATATTCATGTGCGCCCTGCCTATAAGGATCGCGAGATCGAGTCGACCGTAAATAAATTATTGCAAGCAGAATCGAAGTTTTGTGTGACACAAGCAAAATAACGTATGATTTATGCGTGTAACGGCCATTAGGGTGATCCTAGTGGTTTTTTTAATGATTGAATTCGGACAGCAGTTCATTGTAAGATTGTAAGATCAACTATTATTAACCATTCGTGAAAGGTAGGTTTAACCATGGATACTTTGAAGCTTAAAATTCTCGAGATACTGAAACAAGATGCGCGTTGCGACGCGGCGATGATCGCGACTATGTTAGGTGCGGCGGAAGCCGAAGTGGCGCGAGCGATAAGCGAGATGGAAGCGGATAAGGTCATCGTCAAATACAACACAGTAGTGAACTGGAGCAAAGTAGATGACGAAAAGGTTACCGCCCTGATTGAAGTACAAATCACACCGGAACGCGGACGCGGCTTTGATGCGATTGCGGAACGGATTTATTTATATCCGGAGGTAAAATCGGTTTATTTGATGTCAGGCGCCTATGATCTGCTCGTCGAGGTTGAAGGCAGCTCGCTGAAGGAAGTCGCTTCTTTCGTATCGAATAAGTTGTCGCCGATTGATCGCGTGCTTTCTACCAAAACGAACTTTATCTTGAAAAAATATAAACAAGACGGCATTATTTTCGAGGATCAGGAAAACGATCATCGATTGCTCGTCTCGCCGTAAGGAGGCGCTAAGACTATGATCAAAGATGAAGCTGCGGTTTCTCCAGTGAACAAGAAGTCGATGAAAGATTATTTGTCTCCGGCAGTGCGTGAAATTCCTCCTTCCGGTATCCGTAAGTTTTTTGATCTGGTGAGCAACAGCAAAGAGGACATTATCTCGCTTGGTGTAGGCGAACCTGACTTTTCAACGCCATGGCATGTCCGCGAGGCGGCTGTCTACTCCTTGGAGCGGGGACGCACCAAATATACGCCGAACTCCGGTATTCCCGAGCTGCGGGAAGCGATTGCCGAGTACTTGTACAAGTCGTTCCAAGTGAAGTACGAGCCAACGGATGAAGTGCTGGTGACGGTCGGCGGCAGTGAGGCGATTGACTTGGCACTGCGGGCGCTGGTGACGCCGGGGGATGAGATTCTGATCCCGGAACCTTGCTATATCTCGTATTCGCCGATTACGACGATTAGCGGGGGCAAGGCTGTCGGCATTGAGACATTCGCCAAGGATCAGTTCAAGCTGACACCTGAAGCGCTGCGCGCAGCGCTTACGCCACGCTCCAAAATATTGATCCTGTGCTATCCGAGCAACCCGACCGGAGGCATCATGACCTATGAGGATTGGGTGCCGATCGCCAAGATCGTGGAAGAGAACGATTTGATCGTTATTTCCGATGAAATTTATGCCGAGCTTACATACGGGCAAAAGCATGTCAGCTTTGCGGCATTGCCAGGCATGAAGGATCGCACGATTCTGGTCAGCGGCTTCTCCAAAGCGTTCGCGATGACAGGCTGGCGGATGGGCTATGCGTGCGGCCATCCTGAGCTGATCTCGGCGATGACGAAGATCCATCAATACACCGTCATGTGTGCGCCGATCATGGGTCAGGTTGCAGCACATGAAGCGTTGACGAACGGCCTGGAAGAGAAGGACAGGATGATGGAGTCCTACAATCAGCGCCGCAGGCTCGTCGTGAAAGGGTTCCGTGAAATCGGTCTGGAGTGTCATGAGCCGCAAGGAGCGTTCTACGCGTTCCCAAGCATCGTCAAGACGGGGATGACTTCGGACGAGTTCGCGCAGCGGCTGCTCTTTGAAGCGAAGGTGGCGGCAGTGCCTGGACATGTGTTCGGACTTGGCGGTGAAGGCTTCTTAAGATGCTCCTACGCCTACAGCGTTTCGCAGCTCAATGAAGCGTTGGAACGAATTGGGAATTTCCTTAAAAAATTGTAATGTTCACATAAAAACATATGTTCAATAACGACAAAAACTGGTATTCTGGAAGTAAGGAGGGATGAGCATGGCGTCTATGGAATATCAACTATCTACTTTTAGCAAAAGTCTTCGCGAGAGAGAGTCCGAACAGCGCTGGTTGTTCAAACATGCCAAGCAATCCAACTCCCTTACTCCATTGGAAGAAGAAATCCATTCTCTTCGTCGGAAGCTGGAGCAAATGGTGGTAGAAGGAAGAGCGATGACTTCTGATGCCGTTGTTGAATTAAGTATGAAACTTGATAACAAAATTAATGAATATATGAATAAAGGGAAAAAAAGTCGGTGATGAGCCGGCTTTTCTCATGATATAGGGCGGTATACAATAAGCTCCTGGAGGTACTGAACTCACCATGAAAAACAAACAAGTGAAGCTGCTGATGCTGACAATCATTACCCTGATGGTGCTGCTCGCTGGCTGCGGCGGTCCTAAGCCGGATGTTGCGGTCTTCGTAATGGGTCCGCAAGGTTTCCCGGCCGAGCTCGGGGGAAAGCTGGATCAATCTTTGAAAGATAAAGTGGGGGCTGTACCGACGGTGAATCTGGTGACCTCACCCATTTTTTCCTTGGAAAAAATGATTGTCGAGCTGGCTGCCGGGGAGAACGGTATCTTCATTTTACCGAAGGAGCAATTTGATTCTTTGAGTAAACAAGGCGGATTTGTGCCTTTGGACGATACGATCAAGCCGGAGGATTATCTGGATGGCGTTCTGGAAATCACCTCCGATGGCCAGCCTACGGGCAAGCATTTATACGGGATTCCTATGGATGGGAATAAATGGATGAAAGATCAAGGGGTTGACGGTAAAGGCCTCATCGCGTTCATTCCGCAAAATGCCAAGAAAATCAATGAGGCCAAGCAAGTGCTTAAGCAGATTGCGCAAAAATAAATGGTTAACGGGAAGTTGTCTTGTACAACGGTGGAAACTCGTCTATAATCTACTCAGAGCAAGACCTATTGACGAATACCATATACAGCCATAGGTGCAGGCGAAATCCTCCAGAGGGAAGCCGCCGCTTAAAAGGGAAGCCGGTGCAAATCCGGCACGGTCCCGCCACTGTAAATCGGGAAATACCCTCGATATGCCACTGTTCCAGGTAGGAACGGGAAGGCGAGGGAGATGACACCCGAAAGTCAGGAGACCTGCCTCTGTACTGTTCACGAATCCTTCGAGGAAAAGGATTGCGTCGTTAAATCAGGAGGCAGTCCCTTGTCTGCCATGCTTTCCGAAGTTTATCGTCCCCTCTGTTCCTTTGGAACGGAGGGGCTTTTTGTGTCCTGCTGTCAGGACGATCGAAAGCGCAAAGATAACCAAAGAAATGAGGGTACATACGAATGCGATTAAAAGGATGGAAGCAAGCGATGCTGCTGACGGCAGCTTTCGCTACGGCTGTGAGCTTGACAGGCTGCGGCAAGAAAGAGCCGGAGCTGACGGAGCCGGCGAAGCTCGGAGGGAGCGCGACAGCGAAGCCACAGGCGGCACCAGCAGCTACTGCGGCTGCGTCTAGTGCGACGCCGGCTGCGGCGAAGAAGACGCAGTATCCGCTGAAAGTCAAGGATGCGACAGGCAAGGAGTTTACGTTTGACAAGGCGCCGGATCGCATCGTTTCTGTGTCTCCTGCGGAGACAGAAGGCTTGTTCGCGCTGGGTCTTGGTGATCAAATTGTCGGTGTTTCCGATTATGACGATTATCCGGAAGCGGCGAAAGCGAAGCCGAAGATGGGCGGCATTACCAAGCCGAACGAGGAGGCGCTCATTGCCGCCAATGCCAGTGTGGTGTTCACCGGCGTGTCTATGAGCAAGGATTCGGTTGAAAAGCTGCGCGCCATGAACATCCAGGTATTCAAGGTGGAGCCGAAAACATTGGATGACGCCATGGCTGATATTCAAACATTTGGTCTGATCACCGATCATCAGGAGCAAGCAGACAAGGTCGTATCCAAAATGAAAGCGGACCGCCAGAAGGTGGCGGATGCGGTGAAGAGCGTCCCGGCGGATCAGAAGAAGAAAGTATATATCGAATTCAGCCCCGGCTGGACGGTCGGCAGCGGCGAGTTCATGGATGAGCTGGTAAAGATTGCCGGCGGTGTCAATGTGGCCGCTGAGAAGCCGGGCTGGTACGAAATCAGTGAGGAGAAAATCATTCAGCAAAATCCGAACGTCATTTTGTTCGCCCAAGGATTTGTCGATGACAAAACGAAAAAGCCGTTGGATGAGATCATACGTGCACGCAGCGGCTGGGATCAAATTGATGCGGTGAAAAACAATCGGGTGATCGGTGTCGATCAAAACTTGCTAAGCCGTCCAGGTCCGAGATTAACCGACGGGCTGCTTGAAATGGCGAAAGGCATGTACCCCGAGCTGGTGAAGTAATGAAAAGAAAATTAGTGCTGTGGGGAGGAGTAGGCGTTATACTCCTTCTTCTTTCTATTCTGGTCAGTGTATCAATCGGAACGGCGAAGCTGCCGGTGCTGCAGATCGCCGCTATCCTGATGAAACAGCTGCCTTATATGGGCGGTCACATAGACGTCACCTGGCCGCAATCTTCCGAGCAAATTGTGATGAAAGTACGCTTGCCCCGTGTGCTGCTTGGGGTGCTCGTAGGCGCTGCGCTCTCGGTGGCGGGTACGGCATTCCAAGGCGTACTGCGTAATTCACTCGCCGATCCCTACACCTTGGGCGTATCGTCGGGAGCTTCGGTCGGCGCCGCCTTTTTGATTTATTTCGGGCTGCAATACGCCTGGTTCGGCCAATGGTCCATTCCCGTCGTAGCGTTTGCCACCGGACTTATCTCATTGTTATTAGTGCTCAAACTGGCGCAGATCGACGGAAAGCTGAAGCTGGAGACGCTTATTTTATCCGGCGTTGTGATGCAGGCCTTTTTGGGTGCGATCGTGTCGTTCATGGTATCTATGTCGAAGCAAGTCATTAATGAAATTGTGTTTTGGCTGATGGGCAGTCTGGCGATGCGGGGATGGTCGTATACGTTGACCATGCTGCCTTATCTGCTTGTAGGCTTCATCGTCCTGATCTGCTACGCCAGACCGCTGAATTTGCTCGCGCTTGGCGAGCGCCAGGCTTCGCATCTGGGTGTGCACGTAGAGCGGACGAAGCTTGTCGTCCTGATCATCGCCACGTTCATCACGGCGGCTGCCGTATCCGTTGCTGGGGTGATTGGCTTCGTCGGGCTGATCGTGCCGCATTTGGTGCGGCTGCTCGTCGGGCCGGATTACCGCTTGATAATACCGCTGTCAGCCATTGGCGGAGGCCTGTATGTGTTATGGGCGGATACGCTTGCGAGAAGCTTGCTCAGCCCGACGGAAATTCCGCTTGGCGTCATTACCGCTTTTCTGGGAGCGCCATTTTTTGCTTACTTGTTACATAAGGATAAGAAAACACAAAGAGGTTGATAGGGATGATTGAAGTAGGGCAGCTATCCAAGAGCTATAGAGGGCAGCCGGTTCTCGAAAATGTCAGCTTTGCGGTAAGCCCCGGCGAATGCCTCGGCATTATCGGCCCGAACGGCAGCGGCAAGTCGACCTTGCTGCGCCTCCTGTCAGGCGTGGACGCTGCGGATACCGGCGACGTTCGATTGAAGGGCCGGCCGGTTTCGGCTTATACGCGTAAAGAGCTGGCCCGCTGGCTCGCTGTTCTGCAGCAGGACGCACTGCCTCCGGTCGGATTCACCGTCCAAGAGGTTATAAGTATGGGAAGGTATCCTTTTCAAACCTGGCTTGGCGGGGATGCGGAGGATGCGGACGAACAGATCGGGCGCATTATCGAGCGGCTGAATCTGGCTTCGCTCGTTCATAGGACGATTGACAAGCTCAGCGGGGGGGAACGACAGCGTGTCGCGCTCGGCAAGGTGATGGCTCAGCAGCCGCAGCTGCTTATGCTGGACGAACCGACGACTTTCTTGGATATCGGGTATCAGGTTCAGATGATGGATTACATACAAGCATGGCAGCGCGAATCGTCGTTAACCGTCGTCGCCGTGCTGCACGATTTGAATTTGGCAGCGCAGTATTGCAGCCGCTTGCTGGTTTTGCATCAAGGCAAGGTGGCGGCAATCGGAACGCCTGAAGAAATCATAAAGGCCGGGCTCATCGAGCAGGTGTACGGAACGGAGCCGATCGTTCTGCAGCATCCGGTTAACCATGCTCCGCAAATCTTATTGCAGCCCAGCCAAACCTTATGGAGGAAACAGAATGAGACAACAATTAAATCAAGTGATTGAAAGCATAAAACCGATCCAGCACGAGTTCTTTGAGTTGGCCAGCCAACATCTCGACCAATTGACGAAGCCGCCGGGTTCCTTAGGCAAATTGGAAGATATCGCCCGCCAGGTAGCTGGTATCACAGGTGAAGTTATGCCGGTATTTGAAAAGAAAGCGGTCATCGTTATGGCGGGTGATCACGGCGTCTGCGAGGAGGGCGTCAGTGCCTTTCCGGCGGAGGTAACGCCGCAGATGGTCTTGAACTTCCTGAACGGCGGCGCTGCCGTCAATGTACTCGCGAGGCACGCCGGTGCGGACGTCGTCTGCGTGGACATCGGCGTGAACGCAGACCTGGAGCATCCGGCGCTGGTTGCGCGCAAGGTTCGCAAAGGAACGCGCAATATGGCGCGCGAAGCAGCGATGACGAGGGAAGAGGCCGTACAGGCGATTCTGGAGGGCGCAGCGGTTGTAGACGGCTATGTGGCCAGAGGCTACAGTTTGTTCGCGACCGGCGACATGGGCATCGGCAATACGACGGCCAGCGCAGCTATTCTGTGTGCGTTGACGGGCGTCGACGCCGGCTTGGCTGTAGGCCGGGGAACAGGTATTGATGATGAAAGATGGCGTCATAAAGTCGACGTCGTGAAAAAGGCTTTGGAAGTCAACGAGCCTGCTAAGGAGGACGCGCTGGACGTGCTCGCCAAGGTCGGCGGACTGGAGATCGCCGGGCTCGTCGGGGTCATTCTCGGCGCTGCGAGCAACCGCTGTCCCGTCGTGATCGACGGCTTCATCTCGTCGGCGGCAGCGCTTGTGGCAAGCAAGCTGGCACCGCTGAGCGAGTCTTACATGCTTGCATCGCATCTGTCGCATGAGCAGGGGCACGGCAAGCTGCTCGAAGCGATGGGCCTCGGCGCGATGCTGCAGATGGATATGCGTCTGGGCGAAGGGACGGGCGCGGTGCTCTGCTTTAACCTGATCGATGCCGCAGGCAAGATCATGAGAGAGATGGCGACATTCGATAGCGCGGGCGTGTCGCGTAGCTAAAGGAGGCGGCGGAGCCATGGCGGTTCTGGTAACGGGAGGCGCGCGCAGCGGCAAGAGCGCTTTTGCCGAGCAATTCGCAATGCGCTGCAGCGAACGGGGGGTCTATATCGCGACCTCCCAAATCTACGATGAGGAAATGCGGGAGCGGATCGCTTTGCACCAGCAGCAGCGGCTCGTCACCGGATATCCATGGGATACCTGGGAGGAGCCTTACGCGCTGCGCGAGCTTCTGCTCCAGCTGCAATCCACGGGAGGAAGCGCGGAAGCGGTCGTGCTCGTCGACTGTCTCACCCTCTGGCTGTCCAACTGGCTGCTTCGTCATGAGGAGGAGCCGGATGCCGCAGCGAAGGTGATGGCGCGTGTGGACGAGCTGGCAGCGGCTGTGTCCGCGTACAGTGGACATTTGGTGCTGGTGACTAACGAGGTCGGCAGCGGGATCGTGCCCGAGTATCCGCTGGGACGGGTGTACCGAGATTTGGCCGGCAGGATGAATCAACGGTTAGCGGGAATTTGCCAGCAGGTGTTTCTCGTTACGGCAGGCATTCCCTTGGAGTTAAAAAGCAGAGCTTACCGGTTGGATGAACAGCCTTTAGGCATGGAACGGTGATGGAGCATGTGGTTATATTCATGGCAGGAAACTCTCGCAATGACGGCTGCTGCCATTCTCATTGATTGGCTGGTCGGCGATCCGAAATGGCCGACACATCCGGTCATTTGGATCGGACGATGGATTCGCTGGATGGAGGGCAAGCTGCGAGGAGGCAGGGATCCTGGTTCCTCCCAATTAAGGTTCAGAGGCGCCGTGCTGACCTGCTCTACGGTGCTGCTCAGCTTTGGAGCCGTCCTTCTGCTGGTGCTTGCCGCCCGTTCCATCCATGAATGGTTGGGCTATGCGGTGAACACATGGCTGATTTCCACGACGATTGCTATCAAAGGCTTGAAGGACGCCGCCTATCAGGTCTATGAACCGCTGCGCAGAGGGGATATGGCGGATGCCCGCAAATATACGGGCTACATCGTGGGGCGCGACACGGAGAAGCTGGAGGAAAACGAGCTGACGCGCGCCGTGGTGGAAACCGTGGCGGAAAACATCGTGGACGCGGTCATCTCGCCCTTATTCTTCGCGCTGCTCGGCGGAGCGCCGCTGGCGATGTTCTACCGAGCTGCGAACACGCTCGATTCGATGGTCGGGTACCGGAATGAGCGGTACCGTTATATCGGCTGGGCGTCGGCGCGCTTCGACGACGTCTTGAACTGGATCCCGGCGAGGCTGACGGGCATCTTGCTTATCCTCACAGCCCTGCTGCTGCCAGGGCTGTCGGCGGTGCGCGCAGCGCGGGCGGTGCGCCTGTGCGCGCATTTGCACCCCAGCCCGAACAGCGGTATTCCCGAGTCGGCGGTAGCCGGTGCGCTCGGGATTGAGCTTGGCGGGCTGAATGTCTACGGGGGCGTGGCGAGCGAGCGCGCTCGTCTCGGCTGGCCGCTGCGGGAGCGGACGCAGCAGGATATTGTGCGCGCCGTACGGATGCTGTACGGCGTCAGTTTTATCGTGATGGGAGGACTCTTATGCGTAATGCTCGGAGCGATGTGGTAGGCTGGTTGCACGGAGGCGTGGCGGCGTTTCAATTTTTGACGAGACTGCCGGTTCCTGTGCAAATTTCATATACCGCTCAGGTTTTTCGCCGGAGTGTTGTGTTTTACCCGCTTGCGGGGCTGGTAATCGGGCTGCTGCTGCTCCTAGCCGGAACGGGGCTGCGGTGGCTGCTCCCTCCCCTGCCTGCTGCTGTGCTGCTGCTGGCCGTGTGGGTGGCGTTAACAGGCGGCTTGCATCTGGATGGGCTGATGGATACGGCTGACGGCATTCTGAGTCACCGGCCGCGGGAGCAAATGCTGGAAATTATGAAGGACAGCCGGGTCGGTGCGATGGGCGTTATCGTCTGCGTTCTTCATTTACTGCTGAAAGTTTCTCTCCTATACAGCTTGCTCTCGAGTGATTCGGGAGGCGGTTGGCAGACCGCAAGTATGTGCCTGGTCATGATCCCCGTCTGGAGCCGATGGTTCATGGCCTTTGCCATATATGGCTGGCCCTACGCCCGGCAGGAGTCGGGTCTCGGCAGTTTGTTTCGCGGAGTGACGCGTTCCGATGTGCTGTTGTCGGCGCTGATCGCATTGGCATCGGTGCTGGCTGTGGCTTGGCTGGGGCAGGAGCGATGGCTTGCAGGGGTTCCTACAGGGGCAGCAGCCTTACTTATCGCCCTGGCATCCTTGCTGATCGGCTGGCTGATCGCCACGTATATCAGCCGCAAGTTAGGCGGGTTGACGGGAGATACGTACGGCGCCTTGAATGAACTGCTGGAAGGGCTTTTGCTGCTTGCAGTCGTTATTTTAGTGAATCGTTAAAGTGGAAAGGGGAAGAGGCCGCATGTTGGAGCGATACGGTCATGGAGGCGATCTGTGGACGGCTGAAGAAACGTTCGGACGCCCGAAGGAGCAATTTCTGGATTACAGTTCCAATATGAACCCGCTTGGGCCGCCGGCCGTTGTGGCGGATATTTTTCAGCGTCATTGGCGGGATATCGTGAAATATCCGGATCCGGCGGTGCGCGAGCTGCGTCATAAGCTGGCTCACCGATACAAGGTTCCTGCGGAGAGTATCCTCGTGGGCAACGGGGCGGCGGAGCTGATCGACTTGACGGTACGGGTGCTGAAGCCTGCCATTACCGCTTTGGCGCGACCGTCGTTTAGCGAATACGAGGAAGCTGTCGTCAAAACGGGAGGCCGCATTCTTGCGCTTCCTCTTCATGAACAGCACGGCTATGTGCTGCAGAAAGAAGATGCGGAGAATGCCTGTCAGGCGAGCGATCTGCTCTTCCTGGGGCACCCCAACAATCCGACGGGTCGGCTGATCCCGAAGCCGCTGCTCGATCAGTTGGCGGCTAACGGACGTCATCTGGTCATTGACGAGGCGTTCATGGATTTCGTTCCGCAGGAGGAACAAGTCTCCATGCTGCAGATGGCTGCTTCAAGCCGTAACGTGTTCGTCATTCGGTCAATGACCAAGTTCTATGCCATCCCGGGCATCCGTTTGGGCTTCATGGTGGCGCATCCGGATTGGATCCAGCGCATTCAAGCGCTGCAGGTGCAGTGGAGCGTCAATGATATCGCGCAGCGGATCGGCTGCGGAGTGCTGGATGACGAGCCGTTCGAGCAGGCGAGCCGCAGGTGGCTGGAGACGGAGAAGCCTTGGCTGATTGGCGAATTGGCCGGGCTGGGGCTTGATGTGGTGCCGAGTGAGGTCAATTTTGTGCTGTTTGCGTTCCCTGCCGCTATGGGCATCACGGTGAAACAAGCGCAGCTTTATATGGGGCGGCAAGGCATTTTGATCCGCGATGCGTCTTTGTTTGCAGGTCTGAACGAGCGGTATTGCCGGGTTGCTGTACGGCTGCGCGAAGATAATGAGCGATTGGTCAGGGGCTTGGCTGCTATGCTGCAAGAACTTGTCGCTTCAGCTGGTGATGCGGAACATGCAAGGGGGGGCGTATGACTTCAAAGGCAGCAACAATCATGATTCAAGGCACAGCCTCGGATGTGGGAAAAAGCATCATAACCGCCGCTTTGTGCCGCATCCTGGTGCAGGATGGCTGGCGTACGGCGCCTTTCAAATCACAAAACATGTCACTTAATTCCTACGTGACGTTCGACGGCAAAGAAATTGGCCGGGCCCAAGGGGTGCAAGCCGATGCCTGCAAAATATTGGCGACGACCGACATGAATCCGATCCTGCTAAAGCCCAAGCAGGACATGGTCGCGCAAGTGGTTGTCCACGGGAAGCCGTATGCCGATCTCGACGCCCGGGCGTACCGGGAATCGTACTTGCCGCTGGCCGAGCAGATTGTGAAAGATGCGCTGGCCAGGCTCCGCAGCGGTTGCGATGTGGTTGTGCTGGAAGGGGCCGGAAGCCCAGCTGAGGTGAATCTGAAGGACCGCGACATCGTGAATATGCGAATGGCCGCTTGGGCGGATGCGCCCGTGCTGCTTGTAGCGGATATCGACCGGGGCGGTGTGTTCGCTTCCATCGTTGGCACGCTGGATATTTTGACGCCGGAGGAACGGGAGCGGGTGAAGGGATTTATTATTAATAAATTCCGCGGAGATGTAAGCTTGTTGCAGCCCGGTCTGGATTGGCTGGAGCAACGGACGGGCAAGCCCGTGCTTGGCGTCATTCCTTATTTGCCGCAGCTGGGCATAGAAGATGAGGACAGCGCTTCGCTAGATGCCAAAAGAGCGCAGCGCTATCGTGAGCACGCGCCGCTTAAAGCGGAGGGTCTGCTGGACATTGCGGTCATTCGGCTGCCACGGCTGTCGAATTTTACGGATTTCGATCCGCTGCAAGAGGAAAAAGATGTCCATTTTCGCTATATATCGAACTTGTCCGAATGGGGCCAGCCTGACGCTGTGCTGCTGCCCGGCAGCAAGAACACGATGGACGACCTGCACGATCTCCATGCCTCAGGGCTTGCTGCGCGGATCGTCCGCTTTGCTACAGAAGAGCAGGGATGGGTCGCCGGCATTTGTGCAGGCTACCAGATGCTTGGCCAGCGGCTGCTTGACCCGCAAGGCTGCGAAGCGGATCATCCGGAGCTGGACGGACTTGGGCTGCTGATGACGGAGACGGTGTTTACCCCGCACAAACGGACCGTTCAGGTGCAGGGAAGCAGTGTGCTTTTTACCCGAGATGGTGAGGTTATGCCGATTGAAGGTTATGAAATCCATATGGGCCGGACTACATACTTGGATGGTGCTGATGCTCCGTTTCGTATCCAGCGCATAAGCGATGCGGATGCAGACGGTCATGAAGATGGGGCGGCAGCAGCGAGCGGGCGCATTTGGGGAACTTATGTGCACGGGATTTTGCACAATGATGACTTCCGCAGAGCCTGGCTGAACGCGGTTCGCCTGGGGAGAGGAATGCAGCCGCTGGAAGCGGAGTTTCGCTATAAAGAGCGGAGAGAGGCGGCATTTGAACGGCTCGCTGAGCATGTTCGCGCTCATTTGGATATGCCACGTATTTATGAGATGATGGGGATGAAGGAGAGTGGGAGTCGATGAAAATTTATACGCGTACGGGCGATGCAGGCCAAACTGGGGTTATCGGCGGACGAGTCAATAAAGATGATGCGCGCGTGGAAGCTTATGGCACCGTAGATGAGCTGGGCAGCTTCCTCGGTCAGGCAATGAGCTTTATGAATCCGGAACTTTACGCGGATCTGCTTGAAGACATGCTGCAAGTGCAGCATGAGTTGTTCGATTGCGGTTCGGACTTGGCGCTGCTGAAGCAGGAGCTGCGTCCTTACAAGGTGACGGCCGAGATGGTCGACGCGCTGGAAGGCTGGATCGATAAGTACGATGCGGAGACACCGGACATTACCCGTTTTATTCTGGCGGGCGGCAGCACGGTGTCTTCCACGCTCCATATTTGCCGTACCGTATGCCGCCGGGCAGAGCGCCGGGTTGTGACGTTAGCCCGCACGCAGCCGATCAACCCGGAAGTGCGGCGGTATTTGAACCGATTGTCTGATCTGTTTTTTACTATTGCCCGCACCGCCAATCATCGGGAGCAAGTGGCTGATGTCGAGTATGTGCGCAGCGCCGAGGTGTTTAGACGCAAATCATGAGTACGACTTACTATGAACCGCTAGTATATATCGTTCCGCCTGAGGAAGACGGATTTATATTAAAGACGATTTTGCAAAAACGATTAATGGTGTCCCGCAAGCTGCTGTCCCGGCTTAAAATGACGGAGCAGGGCATTACGGTCAATAGCGCCCGCCAATATATCAGCATGAAGGTGAGCGCCGGAGACCGGGTGGAGGTCCGCATGGAGGAGGAGCAGTCGGAGGACATTTTGCCGCAAGACCTGCCCCTGCACATTATTCATGAGGATGAACAGCTGCTTATCGTCGCCAAGGATGCCGGCATCATTGTCCATCCGACGCATGGGCATTATGTGAATACGATTGCGAATGCGGTCGTTTTTCACTGGCAGCAGCTAGGCATCAATTGCAGGTTCCGCCCTGTGCACCGCTTGGATCAGGAGACTTCCGGCGTGCTCGCGATTGCCAAGAACCCGTATGTTCACCAGCAAATTTCCGAACAGATGATTCAGCATGAGGTGAAGAAAGAGTACCTCGCCTTCGTCTGGGGGCGCTTCACGGAACCAAGTGGTACCGTTAATGAGCCCATCGACCGTGACCCTGAGCAGCCGCATGTGAGAATGGTAACGCCTTCCGGCTATTCCGCTGTTACCCACTACGAGGTTGTGGAACAATATGAACGGGCGGCGCTCGTCCGCTTGCGGCTGGAGACGGGACGAACGCATCAAATTCGCGTGCATATGAAGCATTTGGGCCATCCGCTGCTCGGTGACAAAATGTACACACTGCGCGAGTTCGAAGAAAGTCTGGCTGCTGCGGAGGCGGCTGAGCGCTTGAGTCGGCAGGCGCTGCATGCGGCAAGGCTCGGTTTCGTCCATCCCGGCACCCGGGAATGGACCGAGTATAATGCACCGCTGCCTGCCGATTTGGCCGACTTACAGCGCTGGCTGCAGAGCAGCTAGCTCTGTATAATCCGGCCTTCGCCTCGAGCAAGCCCCGCTCTGCAGGCGGGGTCCACAGTTGAAGCGCAGTCTCCTCTGGCTGCGACTTCTTCATCATGGCGCCGGGCACTTGCGCTTTTATTTCCTCCAAGACTGCTCCATTTCCTCCATTAAGAAACCGCGAAAACTTCCACATCTACGTGATATGTAAACTACTCCCTAAATTTCCAATGCCGCACCGAACAGGCTGCTTTGTGACAGCACCTTTTTTCCTGTGCCATGCAACCCCTCGAAGCTTGCATAACTTGACTTTCCGCACCGATTATCCGAAAATTTCACTAACAATACTTATTCATTTAAAGGAGCTTACATCATGGGAGTTAAAGTATTTTGCTACGACAAATGCGGCACGTGCCGAAGCATGTTGAAATGGTTGAAAGCGCACGATGTAGATATCACAGAAAATGTTCCATTGTTTGATGCGCCACCTACAGCTGCCGAGCTGAAAAAGCTCATCGCTGACAGCGGGCTGGGCATTAAGAAATTTTTCAACACCTCTGGCGAAGTGTACAAAGAGTTGGGATTGAAAGATAAGCTGGGCAGCATGTCTGAAGATCAAATGGTGGAGCTGCTCGCGTCCAACGGCCGCTTGATTAAGCGACCGATCGTCACGGACGGTGAGCGGGTGACGGTAGGTTTTAAGGAAGCTGATTTCGAGGCCGTATGGGCGAAAGGGTGAAGCGGATTGGAGCCTAAGCAAAAGCAAAATAGTGAGAAAAAAAAGTCGCCATGGGCCTTCGGCGGCATGATCGCCGTGCTGCTTTCCCAAGCGAAGTTCCTTCTGGCCGCCCTGAAGTTCGGTAAAATCGGTGGTGCGATTATCAGCATGTTTATTACGGTGTGGGCCTACGCCTTCCTGGCTCCGCTGCCTTTTGCCATCGGTCTTGTCCTGATGATCCTCATTCATGAAATCGGACATGTCATCGCAGCCAAAATAAAAGGGCTCCCTGTATCAGCCCCCGTATTCATTCCGTTCTTTGGCGCGCTGATCACGATGAAGAAGAATCCTACGGATGCAGTGACCGAGGCTTTCATCGGTATCGGCGGCCCCTTGCTGGGAACGATAGGCGCCACCGCAGCATTCGGGCTGGGGCTTGCTTTGCATTCGCCGGTGCTGGTATCGGTCGCTTATGCAGCCTTTTATTTGAATCTGATCAATCTGCTGCCGATTCATCCTTTGGATGGAGGGCGCATCGCTACGGCTGTGACCCGCTGGTTGTGGATCGTCGGTTTGATCGGCGGGTTAGTGTTTATTTATTATTTGAACAGCAACATGAGCAGGGTCATCTTTCTCCTGATTTGGGCTATGTTTGCCTGGGATTTATACAAAAAGTATGTCAAGTTTCGCCATCGCGCAGAAATGGTTTCCGTTGCGACACGCTTCGAATTCCCGGCAGAGCATCTGCTGCAGCAGGGGTATATCATTCCAGGCGAAAACCATACCCGCGAGCTGGATTTCACGACGTTCACAGACCTGCAAGGACCGACAGAAGGGCGCCAATGTCTTGTGGTGTATTGGTCCGCCATCAGCTTCGAAGGACGCGCTTATTTACCGCAGCAGGCCTTGATTAAGAAAGTCCAGGTTATCAAGGTCGAGCGTTTGCATAAGGAAAATGGCTTCCATCTCGGCTTGCAAATTCGCGTCGATTTCGCTCCGCTAGGACAGCATGATCAGTACTATGAAGTGCCGGCACGAACGCGCTGGGCGTTCGGCGCTGCGTATTTGGGACTCGCTTTATTTTTGCTATACATGATAAGACTTGTGCATCAAGTAAACATTCTATCTTAAAGTTGGCAGCTGCAATCATTTATGACATTAATTACGGATAATGAGGTCGAGAAGCATGCAAAATGTAGGGTCGAAAAGGCTGAGTCAGTTAGGCTCAGCTATTTTTTCAGAGGTAGCACAGTGGAAGAGAGAGGTTATGAGTCAAGGGGTAGACGTCATAGATTTAGGAATAGGCAGTCCTGATCTGCCTCCGTCGGAACGGATTATTGAGGCGCTCACGCAAGCTGTCCGCAATCCGAATATGTACGGATATCCGACATCGGAGGGCAGCCCCGAGTTTCGTGGCACCGTTGCAAAATGGTATAAGCACCGATTCGGCGTTACTTTGGATCCGCAGCATGAAATTTTGACATTGATGGGCTCCCAGGATGGCCTCGCTCATTTGGCGCTTTCCTTGTGCGACCCGGGCGATGTCGCGATTGTCCCTGACCCCGGCTATCCGATTTATGCCGCCAGTTTGGCGCTGGCCGGTGTGGAGCCCTACTTGCTGCCGCTGCGGGCGGAACAGGATTTCTTGCCGAAATTGGAGGAGATTCCGGCTGAAGTGGTTGCGAAGGCCAAGTTCATTCTGCTCAATTATCCGAGCAATCCGCTGTCGGCTGTTGCCGACCGGTCGTTCTTCGAACGGCTGATCGCGTATGCCAAGGCCAATCATCTCATTGTCGTGCACGACCTTGCTTATTCCGAAATGGCTTTTGACGGTTACAGGCCGATGAGCCTTTTGGAAGTTGAGGGTGCCAAGGGGGTTGCCGTCGAATTTCACTCCCTGTCGAAGAGTTTTAACATGGCTGGATGTAGAATCGCTTTCTTGACAGGAAATGCCTCTATTGTGAAGGCATTGCAAACACTGAAGTCGAATATAGATTATGGCGTCTTTCAAGCGATTCAAGCCGCTGGCGTTGCAGCCTTAGAGGAAGACATGGAGCATGAACATACAGTTGCGGGCGTCTACGAAAAAAGACGAAACGTATTTCTTCAGGCATTGAAAGAGGAGGGGTGGTCCATTACACCTCCCAAAGCGACAATGTTTATCTGGGCGCCTGTACCGGAAGGCTGGACATCTCGACAAATTTCCCGGGAAATGCTGTATCAGGCGGGGGTTGTTGTGATCCCAGGGGATGCATTCGGAGCAGAAGGGGAGGGGTTTGTAAGAATTGCGCTCGTACAAGATGAGGCCAGATTACTTGAGGCTGCAAAACGAATTGGACAATGGCTTCGCACGATAGAATGAAATATAGAGTTTTTGGTAAAAATAGGAGAATGAGAGACGTCGACTGATATGCCGAAGTTTACAAATCTTTCGTTTGAAAGGGGTACGCATATGGATGCAATTTCATCATTATCCGAGCTTTTAGCCGAACAGAAACCTTCATCGTTTGTAGAAATCCCAGGAGCACTGGGGCAGACATTCGGTCAATCGACCATTGCGGCAACTTTGCCGATGAGCAAGCTTTTCTCAATTTATGAAGTCGATTTGGAAGTACAGCGGGCTATTATTCCGCGCAATCTATCCAAATTGATTGATTATGTCAATTTATATTTGGAGGATCGGCAGCCGATTTATTTCCCGGGTATCATTTTCTCGGCGCGAGGCGCCGGTCATTATGATGAGGAGCACCATGTGCTGCGTTTGCAGCCGATTGAGAAGCTGTATGTTGTCGATGGACAGCATCGGTTAGCGGCTTTCCAACGCATCATGGAAACGCTCCAGAGCCAAATGGCACGAGCCAAAGACCGCAGGGAATACGAAAAAATGGAAGAGATTACGGAGAAGCTTCGCCGCTTGTACGCGTTCCCGATCTCAACGATGACCTATTTGGACATTAATGCCAGACAAGAGCGTCAGCTCTTCTCTGACATCAACAAGCTTCCGCGCAAGATTGGCGGCAACTTGGCCGTGCTTCGCGACCAGCGCAGGTTCTATCATGTCGCTGCAACTGAACTGGCCACCAAAGCGCCGGCGATGCAGACGCTGACTGTCGATATGTTCTCGGAGCGAGGCAAATCGCCTGAGTATTTGTTCTCCTATCACCTGTTGATTGAGATTTTGGTGGCCTTGTTCGAAGGGCGGATGAAATCGGCTGCCCGGAATAACGGCTATCAATTCGACGATAAGGAACTGCAGGAACATGTCGTTTTGGCTGGCGCCTACTTCAACGGCTTGTTGAATTATTTGCCGTCACCTACGAAGGGCGAGCTGGTATGGTCCGAGAACATTCAGATCGCGCTGGCGCTGTTTATTCACGAAGAAGCGACCAAAACCGGGAAGTTCAACCGGTACGCCTTGGAGCATGCGCTTAAGATCCTTCCACACATGAATTGGAACGGCATCTATACCGGTGATGAGAAAGATCGGTTGCCTAGACGGACCCGCATCATGAAAGCGTATCAGCACATCAAGAACTTCTATCAGGAGAAAAACGTATTTCTCATTAGTGATAAGGAGGATGTGGGCTAATGGAAGGATTACGTCTTCGAATGACGATTTACCCGTTTTGCGAGAAATTCGGACTTTCCACCGTGGCGCTTCGCGTGCAGGATCTGCTTAACTATACGATGATTGATCCGATGGTGCAGCGGAAGCTGAGCAATATGCAACGGCGCAAAATTTCGACATATTTGCAGGAGCGTGAGCTGGATCATGTGTTCTTCGGCCCGGTCACGCTGTCTTTAAGAGAAGTGCAGCAGCTGTCCAAAGGCGAGAATGAGTTTCTGCTGAAGCACGGCTCTAAGCTGAGCATCCTTGATGGTCAGCACCGGATTCTGGCCCTTGGCTTCGTGAATGAGCAGATGCAAAAAGAAGTCAGGCGGTATGAGAAGAAGCTGGCGCTATTGAAAATCAAGCAGCGCAAGTATCCGGACGACGCCGAGCTGAAGCAAGAGGTTGAGGAAACGGAAGGCACGGTCAACCAGTTGGAAAGCAGACGGCTTGACCTGATGGAAACTCAGCTTGCCGTGCAAATCTATATCGGCTTGACTGAGGAAGAAGAGCAGCAGCTGTTCGGCGACATTAACTCGAAAGTTCAGCTGGTGAGCAAAGAGCTCGGTCATTCTTTCGATTCGATCGATCCGCTTAACCTGGTCATTCAGCAAGTTGTGGATCACAATGTGTATTTGAAAGCCGCCGGCGTGGAGCGACGGAGCAACTTGACATCGTTCAACCGCAATTTCACCTGCTTCAGCTGGTTATATGCGATGGCGACAATGCTGTTCTCCGGCCGTATGCAGCCCTCGTATGAGCTGCAGCGCAAAATCCGCCACGATCCGTCCACGTATGTGGAGATCTTGCATCAGTTTTTCAATACGGTACTGCCGATGATGCCGGAGCAGCCAGGCCTGGCTCAGTACACCTCCGCCAACCGTGTCGTGCAGGAAAGCATCGCGCTGTTTGCGAACCGGTTCTTGTTCCCGAATAGCCAGTATAATGAGGACTGGACAGAGTCATTGCAAATTCTCGACGGCTTCGACTGGTCGCATGACAATGAGGAGCTTATCTATGTTTTCGGTTCACTGGATAACGGCAAAATCAATCTGATCCACGAGAAATCACTGAAAAAGCACGTGAAGCTTGTACAGTTCTTCTTGGAGGGTACAGATACGGCAGGCGCCGGTGAAGACGAAGTTGCTTCTCCTGCGTAATACATACGCGATAGATTGGAAACCTTTCTCTCTCAACAGTTATGTTGGGAGCAGAGAGGTTTTTTGTTTTGCTGGCCAGTCTGGTAAAAAGACGGATTCTAGAATATACGAATGACTTGATATATTCGTCCATATCAAAAGAAGAGTCATAGAATACTATATCGTATAAAGCTTGAAAGGAGGAATATACAATGAGTTGCAGCGTATTCGCCACTTTGAACCGTATCGGTCTTGGCACAGTCATCACGATTCACGCAGGTACTACTCCTAACCACACTGGTAGATTCCTTGGCATTGAAAATGGAAATGCCGTTTTAGCAAGTAACAACGGAACAATTTTCTTCTTCCCAATCAATAAAATTGACGTCATCCACATCCCTTAATGAACGCAGCTGGAGAAAACAAGCAAGCCTGAGGCTTGCTTGTTTTTTTTGTTTTTGGCGACGAGATCACTGCCGTCCGAATTCGCCCGCTTGGAAGCAGGCAGCGTGCCTGCGAATGAGCTGCAGTCCGGCCTGCTTAGTGAGCAGGGATTGGGCATTGGCGTGTGAAGAACGGGCTGCAGTTGGGCGGACTACTTCGACTACGTTTGCACTCACGGAACCCTTTCCTTGCGGCCCACGACCCTGCTGCTCCACCGCAATGCCCTCGCAGCGTAGATGAACTCGCCGAACCTATACGCGCTTGGCGTGCACTTAGGCTTTCTATTAAACTTCTTTTTTTAATTTTTAATTAAGCGCTTTACTAAAGTTTGGGTGCTCTGTATAATAGAATATGTGAGGTAATTAAACCGGTTTAATGATCCGGTTTTTTATAAGCCTCATCATTAAACCGGTTTAATTGCAAGAGGATTTCTAGCAAAAGGAGGAATTTGTTGACTACCATCCACGATGTTGCAAAATTAGCAGGCGTGTCCAAAGGGACGGTATCCAGTGTTTTTAGCAAGAAGCGGCCAATCAGCAAAGAAGTGACTGAGAGAGTGTTAGCGATATCCAAGGAACTCGGATACTATCCGAACCATGTGGCACGCAGTCTGGCCATCAAGAAAACGATGATTATCGGATTAAGAATGCCGCTCGGAAAAGACAGTTCCATGTCCGGTTTTGAGATTCAGATGATTAGCGGTGTGGTTAAAGAATGCTCTAAGCAAGGGTACCGGGTACTGATCGATTCGCTGCCGGAGCTCGACGACGTGACACAATTTTCCATGGATCCCGTTGATGGTGTCATTCTGCTGAATCCTCGCAAACACGATTCGCGCATTGCCAGATACAAACAAACAAGTACACCGCTTGTTCTTGTAGGCAGACCTGATCCCGTGCATGAAGAGATCAGCTATGTTGACAATAACAACAAGGAGCTGGCTTATGAAGTAGGTCAGTATTTGCTGGAAAGCGGACACACTTCAATCTTGTTTTTAAATGCTGCATCAGATATGACGGTGGCGCAAGACAGGAGAAGCGGATTAGCCGAAGCGTTCCAGCATAAGGGAATCTCGCTGCCGCCAGAGTCCGTTCTTCACTATTCCCGTCAACTTCACACGAACGCATCCGACTATGGATATGAATCGATCATACATACATATGGCAAGCTGCCCTATACCGCCGTAATCACCGATACGGATCGGGTTGCGCTTGGCGTACTGAGGGCGGCCAGAGAGCTGGGCCTTGTTATCCCGGACAAACTTGCCGTCATTGCGTTCAGCAACGATGCCACATTAGCTCAAGAAACCACGCCTAGCCTGACGTCAGTCGAGCTTTCTGCGGAAATTCTTGGGGCTGAAGCGGCCAAAATTTTATTGGAAATAATGCAAGATTCCACAATAGTTCATCAGCGAATTGTCGATGCGAAGCTTGTATTTCGTGAGTCCTGTTAGGAGTTAAAATAAACAGCCGCGAAGCTGTGTGCAAAAAATGTAAGCGCTTTATTAAGGTTTTGTAAACATGCCAACAACTACATCTACTTTTTTGAAGATAACGGAGGTTACCAACGCATGAAGAAGAAGCTTTTAAATAGTGTAATGGCGGTGACATTAGTAGCAGGCGTATTGGCAGGCTGTTCAAATGGAGGAACGGATTCAGGTGCGAGCCAAGGCTCTGCAACCGCTCCTGCTGACCAGGCGAAGGGCAACGCCAATAAAGAAGAGCGTACGCTCAACATGATGACCGGCGTCGTCGGCGGTAAAACACCGGAAGAGAACGCGCTGTTCGAGAAAGAGATCGAGCGTCTGACAGGCATTAAGGCGAAGATTAACAAGCCTGCGTCCGACTATGATCAAAAACTGCTGGCAGCCATCGCCGGCGGCGAGAAGTTCGACCTGCTGCAGGTCAGCAAGGATATGATGAACAAATTGATCGCCCAAGGCGTTCTGACGCCGATCACCGATCAAGTGAAAGGATCCAAGACGCTGTCCGATCCTAACGTGCTTCCAACGCAGGAATGGGATCAGCTGAAAACGAAGGACGGCAAAATTTACGGCGTATTCACGAAGTTCCAGGGCGGAACGATGCCGATCATTCGTGAAGACTGGCTGAAGAAACTGAACCTGCAAGAGCCGAAGACGCTGGATGAGTATTACAACGTCATGAAAGCTTTCACGGAGCAGGATCCGGACGGCAACGGCAAGAAGGACACGTACGGATTGTCGACGGCAGGTCTGAATGACGTGCAAGGATTTTTTGCTGCGGCCGGTTTGAAACAACGTTATGTGGAGAAAGACGGCAAGCTGGACGTTCCTTATTCGACAGATGCGGCGATTCCAGTGTATGAGTGGCTGAACAAGCTGTATAAAGAAGGCATTCTCGACCCGAACTTCGCGACGAATGACACAGGCAAAATGCGCAATGCGTTCCTGGCGGACCGTGTCGGCATCATCACGTATTGGGATGCTTGGGTGGGTCTGTTGAACAACACCAGACTGCAACAAGATCCAAATACAAAATTCGAAGCCAAAGGGCTTCCAGGCGTAGTAGACCCAAGCGGTAAAAATATGCTGCATCGTGGAGATCCGGACGTCTGGGTCATTCCGGTCAATGCCGAGCATCCGAAAACAGCGTTTGAGTTCATCGAATGGTGGCATACTCAGCCGGGTATTACACTGGGCAGCCTAGGTATCAAAGACCAGGATTACACGGAAAAAGACGGCAAATATGAGCTGACCCAAGCGGGTAAAGAGCATGCTTCCGACCACGGGGTGCCATTCTGGTACAACAAGAGCGTTCAGCCGGCCTTCCCGAAACTGAAAGGTGTTCAAGAGGCTCAGGATCTCGTCATGAAATACGCAACTGTAGAGTTGACGCCTCCAAACTGGGCAGATGCAGAGAAAATCATTAACGAATACTCCTTCAAGGCGATTCTCGGTGAAATGCCTGCAGCTGACGCTGTGAAAAAAATGCGCGAGCAATTAAAAGCGAAGAAATTGATCGATTAGTCAGATTCGGAGAGGGAGTCATGGGCAACAATCGCTCCCTCTCTTCCATTCTATTAACGGGTAAGGCGGTGACCATGGGTTGAAAGCTGTTTGGAAATTCAAATCGTTGTATATCATGATACTGCCCATTATGGCTTGGTTCTGTTTATTTTCCTATTATCCATTGGTGCGAGGGATCGTCATCAGCTTTCAGGATTTTCGTCTCATCGGCAATAAGCCCTTTGTCGGGTTTCAAAATTACCAAACCGTACTGACAGACTCCACGTTCTGGGACTCTTTTGCCAATACACTACTTATCGGCAGCGGCATACTCGTGATCGGGTTCATCATGCCGATTGTACTCGCTCTGTCGTTAAGTGAAGTTTTTCAGACTTGGTTTAAAAAGCTTACGCAAACGATCGTCTACCTGCCGCATTTATTTTCGTGGGTTGTCGTTGGCGGCATGTGGATTATGCTGCTTGCCCCCGATACAGGGATTGTCAATCAACTGCTGCACGCGCTCGGCCAAGACAAACCGATCAATTTTATGTCTGATTCGTCCTATGCCCGTCCGGTTATCGTTTTTTCCTACGTTTGGAAGGAAATGGGTTACTACTGCATTTTGTACTTGGCCACGATCGTCTCCATTAATCCTTCACTCTATGAGGCGGCTAGAATCGACGGAGCGAGTCGCTGGCAATTAGTCCGCTATGTCACGATTCCTCATTTGTACAGCACGATGAAGGTCGTTATTATGCTGAACGTGCTGGGCATTCTGCGTATTTTCGATCAGATCGTCGCGATGCGCAACGGCGCTATTGCGCCCAAAGTGGATGTGCTTATGATGTACACGTTTCAAAAAGGGATTTTGGAGTTTAAGGTCGGTCCAGCAACGGCAGCAGGCTTTCTGTTGATCATTGCCACACTGGTCATTACGTTCGCGGTAAGAATGTTAATCCGATACGACGAGGGGTGAAGCGGCTCACATGAATACGTTACAAAAGCCCAGCTTGGGCGGCCGGATTTTTGATGTGGTGAACATCATCTTTTTGCTTGTGTTGGTTGCAACCATGATCATTCCGCTATTGAATGCATTCGCGCTGGCATTTTCAACCAATTTCAATTCCATGCAGCCGGGCATCGTACTCTGGCCCCAACCATTCAGTTTGGAAGGCTTCTCGACGGTCTGGAACCGTATGCAGCTATATCTTCCTTTTCAAAATAATATTATTGTTACGCTTATCGGCACGCTCTTGCATGTCATTCTGAGCGCAATGGCCGGATATGTGCTTGTGCAAAAAGGCTTGCCTGGTAAAAAGATAATTGTTTCCTTGATCTTGTTAACGATGACGATCCCAGCGGAGTCGATCATGATTCCGCTGTATGTAATCAATAAAGAGTTTGGCTTATTGAATTCTTTGACAGCACTTATTAACTATGGGCTTGTTTCGGGTTTTAGCGTGCTGCTCATGCGCAACTTCTTTGAAACGGTGCCGATGGAGATGAATGAATCGGCGCGTATTGACGGCGCAGGCGATTTCCGCATTTTCTTCACGATGTATCTGCCTCTTGCCAGAGCGGGCCTTGCCACCGTAACTTTATTTGAATTTGTATCCCGTTGGAATCAATTTATGCCAGCGCTGCTGTACATTAATAATCATGCCAAATACACGCTGCAGATTGCGCTAAAGGCGATGATTATTGATACGGACGCCACGTCGAGCACGTTTATGATTACGACGAATGTTCGGATGGCCGGCATCGTAATCGCCCTGCTTCCGCTGATTATCATTTATCCTTATGTGCAAAAATATTTTGTCAAAGGCATTATGGTCGGCGCCAATAAAGAGTAGCCTCGTCCACCCATACACAAGCCGAAGGGAGAACAGCAGCAAATGATGAACAGACAAAACCATGTTTCCACAGCGGTATTCAAGCGCCTTATCCTGCACGAGGAGCAGAGCACTTATATCGAAGTACCGTTCGACATGCCGGAGCGTGTGGAGAAGCTACATATCGTGTACGAGGTTGAATCCCATGGTGAAGGAAGGGCCGTGATCGACCTCGGTGTCAGGGATGGCCGGCGGCTTAGAGGATGGAGCGGGGGGGCCCGCAGCGAATTTGTCATCGGGCTTGAGCAAGCGACTCCAGGCTATATCCCGGGTGAGTTGACGCCAGGATCGTGGGCTGTCGTCCACAATGCCTACAAAGTGCCGCAGGAAGGCTGCACCGTCACAGTGACGGCAACCTTTGAACACGCAGCGCCCCGCTGGCTCAAGGGCGATCTGCATACGCACAGCGTGCATAGCGACGGCACGTACACGCTGGAGGAGAACGCAGCCATTATGGAAGAGCTTGGCTGCGACTTCATCGCGATGACCGATCATAACGCGGTCAGCCAGAACCTGATGTATCCCCGCAACAAGAACGTTGTCATGATTCCGGGGATGGAGTTCACGACGAACTTCGGGCACAGCAACTTCCTCGGCGTGGCGGACCCGTGTGACGACTTCCGCGTGGCGAGCGAGGACGATGTCCATGAGCGGATCCGTGTGGCGCGCGAACGCGGAGCCAAGATCGTGCTGAACCACCCGCACTGTGACTGGTGCCCTTGGGAATGGACCTTCCAAGTGGATCACGATTGGGTGGAGGTGTGGAACGGGCCGTTTACAGAGCGGAACGTACGCGCTTGCCAGTGGTGGCACGAGCAGCTGGTGGCCGGGCGCAAGCTCGTGGCTGTCGGCGGCAGCGATGTGCATCGGCCGGACCCGTTCGTTAAGCATGCGATGCCGTGCACCTGGGTGCTGGCGGAGACGAAGACGGCCGCAGGCATTCTGAACGGGATCGGACAAGGGCGAGTGCTCATCACGTATTCGCCGGAAGGACCGTTCATGGAGCTGACCTGCGGCGATTATATGATCGGGGACACAATCCCGGCATCAGCGGAAAGTGCGCCTGTGAGGCTGCATGTTGAACACTTGCAAGCCGGCGATCAAGTGAAATTGATTAGCAATCTGGGCGTGGAGCGCGAAATCAAGGTGACGAGTGAGTCTACGCTGGATATGGAAGCAGTTACGGCCGACCGTCTCTTCTACAGGGCGGAAGTATGGCGGTATTTTGCAGCGTCTGATCAGTCAATGATGGCAGGTTTGACCAATCCGATTTACATCAGGTAAGGGGATAGTAGGATGAAGCAAACGTTAGAAAAAATATATGTTGTATTTAAAACGCATTTTGACATCGGTTTTACGGGATGGGTGTCGGATGTCGTGGAACGATACCGGACGGAGATGCTGCGGGATGTCATCGACATCTGCGATCAGACCCGGGATCATGCGGAGCATGAAAAATACGTATGGACGATGTCTTCCTGGCCGTTGCTGCAGTCCCTGGAGGGCAGCTCGGAAGCCGACCAGCTGAAGGCGAAGGAATTGGTGCAAAACCGCCAGTTAATTTGGCACAAACTCCCATACACCACGCATACCGAGTTCTGCGGTCTGGAGGAATGGATTCGCGGCATGTACGTCTCGCGCGCGCTAACCGAGCAGTATGGCTACGACCCAAAGGACGCGAAGATGACGGATGTGCCCGGCCATACCTGGAGTGTGCCGTCCTTGCTGAAAAAAGCCGGTGTGCAGATCCTGCACATGGGCTGCAACCCTGCTTCGACGCCCCCTGATGTGCCGCCTGTCTTTTTCTGGGAAGGCCCGGACGGCGAGCGGCTGCTGACGCTGTATGCCAAAGGCTCGTATGGCTCGGGCATTTTGCCGCCTGACGATTGGGAGCACCCCGTATGGCTGGCGATGATCCAAACGAGCGATAACCATGGACCGCATGATGCTTCCATTATTGAAGAGATGAAAGCTTCGATCGCGGCGAAAGGTCTGCAGGCGGAGCTGCATATCGGAAGCTTGGGGGATTTCGCGGAAGATTTCCTTTCGCGCCAACCGAATTTGCCGGTTATTCGCGGGGATCTGGCTGACTCGTGGATTCATGGCGTTGGCACAGCGCCCAAGCAGGTAGCACGCGTCCGGGAGATGAGGGGACGTCTGGCCGCTGCGGAGAGCGCTTTGTCTATAAACGCTATCATCGGGGAAACGGCGTTCAGTCGGGAGGCCAAACAAAGCATCGACAAGAGCTATGAGCACACCCTGTTGTTCGGGGAGCACACCTGGGGAATGGATTGCAAAACATTCCTGTTCCCGCGCGAAGGGTACGATAAGCAATCGTTCCTGAAGGAGAAAAGCAGCGAGCGCTACCAGCGCATGGAGCATTCGTGGCAGGAGCAGATCGACTACCTGAACCGGGCGGAGCTGGAGCTGGACGGCGCGATGGCGGCGATTGGCAGGGCTGCTGCGGCCGGGGCGGAGCTTGCGGAAGCGACGATGGCAGAAGCTGCTGCGACGGCGGCCGAAGATGAAGCGGCTGCACCTGGCGAGGCTGCAGGAGCTGAGCGTCCGTCGAGCGTCACGCGCAGAGTCTACAATCAGCTGGGCTGGATGCGCGACGCCGCCATTGTGATCCCGAGCGAGGAGCTTGCCGGTCAAGCGGAACAATGGGTCGACGGCGTTACCGGCGAACCGCTGGAGCTTGTGCCCTGTGAATCCGGCGCCCGGGCGATGGTGAAGAGCTTGCCTGCACTGGGCTTTAAGACGATTGTGCGCGTCCCGCGAAAGGATCAAGCGCAAGAAAGGCCGCATACCGGCACCGTGACAGGCTGCATGACCGAGCAGGAAGTGATTGTGGAGAACCCGCACTTCGTCGTGAAAGTCGACCGTTCCAGCGGCAACATCAGCAGCTTATGGGATAAGCGCTTGCGCAAAGAATGGGTCGACAAAAGCGCAGCATACGGCTTCGGACAGTACGAATATAACATATATTCGAATCAGGAAATTACGCGTTATTTGAAAAAATACGCTTATCGCTTCTTCGACTGGGGCGTACACGATTTCGGCAAAACCGGGTATCCGGAGCAGCAGCAGCGCCTTGCTTACCATACGCAGCTTACAGACATCCGGCTCGTGCAAGACGGTGCATCAGTGCGTGTGGAGGTAACGGCAGGCAGCCCGGCTGAATCCGTAGCGGAATACGGAAACGCCAGCTCAATCACCTGGAGCCTGACGTTGACGGACGCGCCTTACCTCGATATGGAATGGCAGCTGCACAGCAAACAAGAGACGCCGATGGCGGAGTCCGGGCATATTGTGTTCCCATTGAAGCTGGATCGTCCGCAGTATCGGATCAACAAGCTGGGCAGTGTGATCGATCCTTGTACAGATCTGGTTCCTTCCTCCAGTACACTGCTTAACTGCCTGGAGTATTTCGTCGACATTTCCAACGGTTCGGTAGGCATGGCGGTGATTCCGCTCGATACGCCGTTATTTTTTATCGGCCGTAACGGTATGTGGGATTATGAGCACGCATATAAACCGGAGAAGCCGGAGCTTAACTTCAACCTGTTCAACAATTGGTGGGGAACGAACTTCCCGCAGTGGACCGGCGGCGACCTGCGCTACCGCTTCCGCTTGGTGCCGCATCAAGGGGAGTGGCAGGAAGCGGAGATTTGGCGCATCGCCCAGGAAACGATGAATCCTGCGATAGCGGTTCAGGCGGTGTCGGCGCCATTATCCGAGCTGGATATGCTGACGTGCGACCTCGAAGGCATGGCGGTCATCAGCTTCAAGCCGGCGGAGGATGGGGAAGGTTATATTTTACGGCTCCGGGAGTGGACGGGGGAGAAAAGAGAAGTTACCGTCTCGCTCGCAGACCGCGTGCAAGAGGTGCAGCGGACGGATTTGCTAGAACGGAATGTGGACAGTTTGGAAGGTCAATCGCTGGCCATTTCCCAGGCGTCCGGGGGCAAGCAGGTGCATTTTGTGACCAATGGATTTGAGGTACACACGTTTCGGATTATCGTTTAACTCGTAGAAAAGGGATGAGCATACATGGATATAGAACTGTTGAAGAAATACGCGCCTTCTATATATTTTGACCGGAATGAGCCGTTCTTTCCTGTCAAGGTTGGCGTTACGGTTTTGACGGGGCCCGAGGCGTCTCCGTCCTTCCCGCGCAAGTTCGATTTCAAAGATCCAAAGCTTCAATCTGTGATCGAGTACGCGATCTATTGGGACTATGATATTCAGCATTTGTATGAGCTTGAGCATGTGTGGGTGTTCGTCGGACACGACGGTGAGGTGCTGGATTGCGAAGCGAGCTCGCATGGCCGCTATATGAAAGGGCTGTTGAAAGATCGCAGCAATTTGGACAATGGCACGCATGTCAAACTGTACTCGCAACCGGGTAAGCACGCTTTCTCACCACTCGTGGAACTGTTTGAGCTGATTCCGAATCTGTACACGTGCACGAATGAGAACGCCGGCAATATGGGATTGATTGTCACCGATGCATTCAAAGGCGTTTACGAGAGCAATGCGGAAATTGACCGAGTCGTCGAGCAGTACTTGCAGACATTCCGCTTCGTTCCTTCCATGGAATTCGTCCCTTATATGATTCCAGAAGATTTGTACGTGCCATGGAGCGAATTATTCGTCGAAATACCGAAGCGCATCGAAGAACGAATTGTGGAAATCTGCGGCAGCCTGGAGGAATAGGCCCGCCTGTTTCAAACGGCGCATCATTGTCCATACTGCATAATGTTAGATATTACAGCATGCATATGGGGGCATTGAATGATGTTGGCTGTTCATCAACGCATGGCCGAGTTATGGACGCTGCGCAGAGGGCGGGAGCTGACGAAGACAGAGCAGGATGAACTGATGCTGTGTCTGGAAGCGAACGCGACGTATGTGTGGAGCCGCTTGAAGCTCGATAATTTATCGCTTTGCGCCTCGCTGACGGGCGATTACGAGTGGCTGCACGAGATCTGCGAGCGCATTGAGAAGCTGGAACCCAAGCACTGACACGCTGGGGCTGATTGACACTTGTTGTCGACGGCCCCGCCGGCGCCGGTGCTTTTTTCCTTTTCTACCGAATGTCGGACGGGTATAATGGAGTAGTCATCATATGGGAAAAAGGAGATTGCTGCATGTTAAGCTGGTACCAGCAACGGAAGAGCTCCACCGGAGGGATGCTGCTCTTAGGCCTACTTTTGCTATTGGCGCTGCTCTGGCGCCTCATTATTGCTCCGATTTGGATCGGCTACGATACGGATGTGAAGACCTTTCTGGCGTGGTCCGATCGTGCCTATACGGTAGGGCTTTCCCAGCTGTATACCGATGCCAAAAGCTATTTTCTCGACTATCCGCCAGGCTACATGTACGTCCTGTATGTGATCGGCATGCTTCATCATAAGCTCTCGATTCCGTGGGAGAGCGCCTCATCGCTCATGATCCTCAAGATGCCCGCCATCTTGGCGGACGTGGTAACCGCGTATGTGATCTATCGGCTTGCTTTGCAAGCGAAGGACGAACGCGACCGGACATGGACATGGCTGCAAGCTTTCGGGATGGCCGCCCTGTTCGTCTTCGACCCGGCGATCTGGGCGAACTCAGCGGTCTGGGGGCAAGTTGATTCCTTCTTCATGCTGTTTATCTTAGCCACGCTGCATAAGCAGCAGCAAGGCAAGCTTCCGCAGGCATCGGTGTTCATGGCGCTGGCGATTCTGCTCAAGCCGCAGGCTTTGTTGTTCGGCATCTTCCTGCTCATTGACGTCATCCGCCGCCGCAATGTCATGACTTTCGTGCTCAGCGTGCTGAGCGGAGCGGCATCGATCGTCATCTTGGCCTTGCCTTTTTCGCTTGGCCGGGGGTATAGCTGGTTGATCGATCTGTATGCCGGAACGCTGTCCTCCTATCCGTACGCTTCCTTGAATGCCTTCAATCTGATGGCTTTGCTCGGCGGCAACTTCATCGATATCAACACGAGCTTCATGCATATTTCCTACCAGACACTGGGAAGTGTGCTGATGGCGCTGGCAATCGTGTATACCTGCTGGCTATATATCCGCAGCAAGGGTCGAACAGGCGGCTTATTCTATGTGGCGTTCCTGTTTATTACCGCGGTATTCATGGTTATGGCCAAAATGCATGAACGCTATCTGCACTATGGACTGCTCCTGGCGCTGGCCAGTTTTATTTATCTCAAGGACCGCCGAATCCTGTGGCTGTTCATCGGGTTCAGCTTCACTCACTTTATCAATGTCGCGGATGTGCTCCTGCGTAGTTTTCATCAGGACTACCACATTCCGCGTTATGACGCGCTGATGCTGGTCATTTCCGCCGCAAACGTCGTGATGCTCGGATACGCATGCTTATTGGGATGGAGGCTTTTCGTGAATCAACAACAAGATGGGGAACAACAAGAGAAACGGGAGGAACAGGTGGTTGATGTCGCTGCTGCGCCGGAGCCTGCTGAGAATCGGTTACAGCATACATTTTCCAAAAAGTGGGATACTATATTCAAAGTTCCTGCAGATGAGATCGAGCGAAGCGGCAAGGGCCGTTTTTTTACGAAAAAAGATGCTTGGTATTTAGGCGGATTAGTCGTGATCTATACGATCATCGCGCTCTTCCACCTTGGCGGGCATAAGGACCCGGTTACATTCTGGAAGCCTGAGAAGTCAGGGGAATCGGTCATCGTCGATCTCGGCGCTCCGCATAACTTGACACGTATCAACAGCTTTGCCGGTGTTGGCGAAGGCGCCTATTCTTATTGGTTTTCTATGGATGGCCAGTCGTGGAAAGATCAAATGCCGGTCAAATCCGATCATACCAAAGTGTTCACCTGGACGACGGTTGAACCTAAGATGGAAGCGCGATACGTGAAAATCGCCATCGATTCGCAAGAAAGCGCTGCGCTGCATCTGCATGAGATCGGATTTTTTGGAGATGGCAGCCCGACGATCATCCCCATTGCACAAGTGATGGGACAGGAGGTTAGCGGTGCTGATGAGGGCAATCCGGCGCTGCTCTTCGATGAGACCGATACGGTTCCGTACACGCCTACATATATGGACGGCTCGTATTTTGATGAAATCTACCATGCGCGCACAGCGTACGAGCATTTGCACCAAATCGAACCGTATGAAAGCACGCACCCGCCGCTCGGCAAAATATTGATATCGCTCGGCATTTACGTGTTCGGACTCAATCCGTTCGGCTGGAGAATCGTCGGCACCTTGTTTGGCGTCGGCATGATCCCCGTGATGTACGTGTTCGCGAAGCGGATGTTCGGCTGCTCTGAATATGCGTTCATCGCCGCGTTTCTGCTGACCTTCGACTTCATGCATTTCGCGCAAACGCGGATTGCTACGATTGATGTGTACGGCGTATTTTTCATTATGGTGATGTTCTACTTTATGTATCGGTACACAACGCTTAGCTTCTATCAGGAGCGGCTGTGGACGACATTAGTGCCGTTGGGGCTGTCCGGTTTGTTTTTTGGCATCGGCGCCGCCTCCAAATGGATCGTGATCTACGGCGGAGCGGGACTGGCGCTGCTGCTGCTCCTGACCTTGCTCGAACGGTATGGCGAGTACCGGTTCGCCCGCCGTTTGTTGAGCGGGAGGATCCGGAAGCCTGATGCAGACAATGAAGAGGCGGAGCTATCGGAAACGGAGCGCAGCCGTCTGCAAGCCGTTGCACAAAGCTTTGTCAGGAATACGCTGCTGACGCTCGCCTGGTGTGTGCTTACTTTTGTCCTTATACCGGTTATTGTTTATGTATTATCGTATATTCCGTTCATGATGGTGCCTGGACCGGGGCACGGCCTCAAAGATTTATGGGCCTATCAGGTTCATATGTACAACTATCATAAAAATCTCGTAGCGACGCACCCGTTCTCCTCCCCATGGTGGGAGTGGCCGCTGATGCTGCGGCCGATCTGGTACTATCAAGCGAAGCTGATGCCGCCGGGCGTCGTCTCCAGCATTATTTCCTTCGGCAATCCGCTGGTCTGGTGGCCGGGTTTTGTGAGCGTGCTAGTGTCGTTCTATCTCGTCTTCAAACGCAACGATAAAAAGCTGCGCCTGCTGCTGATCGCGTACTGCTCGCAATATTTGCCGTGGATTCTCGTACCGAGACTGACGTTCATTTATCATTATTTTGCGATGGTTCCATTCCTTGTGCTTATGCTTGCTTATTACATCCGGGAATTTATGCAGGAGAAACCTGAAGCGCTGGGCAGAAGGAATCTCATCTATGGCTATATGGGGGCTGTCGTCCTGCTGTTTATCCTGTTCTACCCGATCTTGTCCGGGATGATGGTTCCGGCGGCGTACACGTTCTTGCTCCGCTGGCTGCCAGGCTGGAATTTCTTTTAAAAGTATTGACGTTAACGGAAGAGCGATGGTAAGATTATTCCAAGTGATTTACTGTGGATTAATCAAGTCGACCGGATTGCTGGAGACTCCCCCCTTTGCTCGCAAGACAGAGGAGCGGAGTCTTTTTTGCACCACTAATGATGAAAATGGAGCGTGAATGACATGGCCAAAGTTGTAATTATCTCAGGCAGTCCTACACCCACATCCCGATTGCACGGCGTGATTGAAGTTGCCAAATCCGAGCTGCTGCAGGCAGGCCTGAGCGTGGAGTGGATTAAGGTTCGCGACATCCCGGCGGAAGATCTGCTGTACGCCAAGTTCGACAGTGAAGCGATCGTGAGCGCGAACAGGCTGGTTGCTGAGGCGGATGCCGTCTTCGTGGCTACCCCGGTCTACAAGGCTGCTTACACAGGTGTGTTAAAAGCGTTTCTTGACCTGCTCCCGCAAAAAGGGCTGGAAGGCAAGCTTGTCCTCCCTCTGGCCGTAGGCGGAACGATTGCCCATTTGCTGGCTATCGATTATGCGTTAAAGCCGGTGCTCTCCTCCTTGGGAGCGCAGAACATTTTACAGGGCGTCTACGTACTCGATAAACAAGTGACTTGGGGCGACCAAGGCCAAGCGATTCTCGATGACGAAATTGCCACTCGTCTGCACGAGTCCGTCTCCGAATTCATCCAGGAAATTAAGTGGCATACCAGCCGTCTCTCTTAAAATAAGCCGATCAGCCGTCACTAGCACCTTTTGCCAGTGGCGGTTTTTTGCGTGCCGGGCGGGTAGTCCCGTGATATAATGCACATAGCACTTATCTATTATTTTTGAAGGAGAGATTTCTGTTGTCTCAACCATCTGAAGGTTCCGTCCTGCTTGTTGACGGTATGGCCTTATTATTCCGTGGCTTCTACGCGACTTCATCGAGCGGCTACATTATGAGAACGACCTCGGGCACACCGATTAATGCGGTTTACGGTTTTCTGCGATATATGCTGGACGCGATCCAAACTTTCAAGCCTACACATGTTGTCTGCTGCTGGGATATGGGAAGCAAGACGTTCCGTACGGAGAAATTTGAGGCGTACAAAGCCAATCGCGGGGAAGCTCCGGAAGAGCTGATTCCGCAGTTCGATCTGGTCAAGGAAGTGACGGCGAGCTTCGACATTCCGAACGTCGGCGTTACCGGGTACGAAGCAGACGACTGCATCGGTACATTGGCCCGTACATACAGCATGCAAACGAAGGTGCAAATTCTGACCGGCGATCATGATATGCTGCAGTTGGTGAATGAGAATACCGAAGTGATCATTATGAAAAAAGGCCATTCCAACTACATGGTGTACAATCTGGAAACACTCATGGAAGAGAAAAGCCTGACGCCGCCGCAAATTATCGATTTGAAGGGGCTGACAGGCGACACGGCGGATAACTATCCGGGCGTGAAAGGGATTGGCGAAAAAACCGCGACGAAGCTGCTCGTCGAATACCAGGACATCGACGGTATTCTTGAGAACCTGGCGTCGCTTCCTAAAGGCGTGCGCGCGAAGATCGAGGCGGAGCTCGACATGCTGCATCTGTCCCGCGACCTGGCGCGGATCCGTCTGGATGCGCCGGTGGCTTGTGCGCTGGAGGAATGTGCGTGGGCGATGGACCGTGACAAAGTGGTTCAGAAGTTCGAGGAGATCGACTACAAAGGCTTGATGCGTTTGATTTGATTGGAGAAAACAAGGCTGATTTGGCCTTGTTTTTTTGTTTGCTTGGCGTAGCTCTGGCCGGAGGGGGTGGCGGGGTTAGGAGCTGCGCTGGCCGCCGGGGGTGGCGGAAGCAGAAGCTGCCCCGGCTGTTGTGAGAGCCGGCGTCCAAGGCGGCCCTGGCTGTCGAGAGTGCCAGCGCTAGCGGCTTTCTAAGCCGCTGGGAGTGTCAGCGCTAACAGCTGCAGTTCGGTTTAGCCCAACTGCAGGCGTCTGGCTGGGGGAAGCGGTGGCTGTAGTCCGATTTTTCCAGACTAATGCGAGTGTTTGGATCGATAGGCGGCGAATTGGCCTCTGTAGTCTGCCACTCAACCCATAAGTGCAGACTGCCTGTATCGCAGCGGCGTCGTTTTCGTCACGTGCCGGAACACCCGGCCGAACTGCACTAAGGATCCAAAGCCGACCTGCTCGGCGATCGTAATGACTTTGATTTTGCTGTTCACGAGCAGCCTCTGCGCTTCTTGCACCCGAACGAGGTGGATATACTCGACGAGCGAAAAGCCGGTAATTTCTTTGAACATCCGGCTCAAGTAAGCCGGGCTGATCTCAAATAACTGCGCGAGCTCCTCCAAACGAATCGGCTCCGCATAGTGCTGATTAATATAGCGCACGATCGTCGATATTTTACGATGAAGCGGGCTGACGTGCTCAGGCGAAGTAACGGCATGATTGCGCACGAAACGGGCCGTGAACAGGAGCAGCTCGATCAAATAATGCCGCATGGCGAACATTTGTTCATCAGACACTTCCCTGGCCTCATGGAGCAGCTTGCCCAAAATATCTTCGACGATCCGACGCGTTGGCAAGTCCAGTCGCAGCACGGGCGATCCGTGCGTAAAAGCGTTCAAAATAAAAGGCGATTCCTGCTGCATCCCGCCAAGAAAGCCGTCGCCAAAATTAATGACCACTCTGGCATGCCCCCATGTATCCGAATCCGAAGTGGCATGCAGCTCCCTGCGATTAATGAGCACGAGGTCGCCAGGGAGAATGAGATAAGAGCGGTCGCGAATAAAATACATGCGCTCGCCTTCATAGAGATAATAGATCTCATACATTTCATGCATGTGCTGCGTTCTCTCGAAAGAGCCGGAGCGGTGAATATGCTGGATATAAAAGGGACCGTCCTCTTCGTTGCCATACGTGATCGTACGGGACATAAACGTAATCGCCTCCTTTTGCCTACATTATACCATCATCACAAAATATGAATAGTTTATTCTAAAAATAGGAAGAGATGATGAGAAAAGTTGCGATAATTGCGATATGATCAACGTATACATGCTTAGTAAACGTTTGCAATAGAATGAGGAGGATTATCGCAATGAAACAGCTTATCGAGGCTCTGCAATCCGGCCAATTACAAGAATTCGCATCATCCGAGATTAAAGTATACGAATCATCGCTTACGCAAGTGGAAGGGACGACTTTGCTTCTAGTCCGCACAGATACAGGCAAGAAGCTGATCGCTGTCGGCGATGGCGAGATTTTCAACGAACTAAACGGAGATAACGCCTTCGGTGCCAAAGTGTGCCCGCTGACACATGAAAACCGGTTGACGCTGAATAAATTTCTGCCTTATACCGCGCCTCAAGCGTTCGGTACTCAAGTGGCTACAATGGGTCTTGGAGACCGTCTCGGCATCGCCAGCCCGGGCCATATTCAGACGATCCGCGGGAGAAACATCCGCCCTGTGTTGGCGCAGCAAAGTATCCGCGAGCTTACGCTAACAGGCCGCACTTATGAGGATGTACTGGATGCGGCGGCTTACGCGGTATTCCAGGAAGGCTACAAAGACGGATACGGCGCAGACGGAGACCACTTGAAAAAAGAAGAAGACATTGAATACGCGCTTCGCCTCGGTTTTACAATGCTGACACTCGATTGCTCGGAGCAAATCGACAATACGATCGAGGGCCTCTCTGAAGCGGAAGTTGCGGCTAAATACGAACAGCTGCCAGCCGAACTGCGCGGCCGCTATGAAGAGCGCTACCTGCAGGCGGCAGCGAATGTACCGGGCGCCAGCTTGACGTTCACCCGTCAATCGCTGATGAAAGACGTGCTGATCTATGATAAGGCGATCGACTTCATGGAAGCGATTTTCCGTCGCTATATTACGACGTTGGATCGTGCTGTCGATTTCGAAATCTCCATCGACGAAACGGCGACCCCAACCTCGCCTGAGGCGCACTATATGGTGGCGAATGAGCTTCGTCAGCGCGGCGTGACGATTTTCAGCATGGCGCCACGCTTCTGCGGCGAGTTCCAAAAAGGCATCGATTACATCGGTGACATCGTGCAATTCGAGAAAGAGCTGGCGAGCCATGCGGCGATTGCTGTGCATTTTGAATATAAACTCAGCATTCACTCCGGCAGCGACAAGTTCAGCGTATTCCCGCTCATCGGGAAATATACGAACGGCTTGTTCCACTTGAAGACTGCGGGTACGAATTGGCTGGAAGCCGTTCGCGTCGTGGCGAAAGTGAACCCATCCTTGTACCGTCGTATGCACCAGTTTGCGTTGGAGCATTTTGAAGAAGCGACGGCTTACTACCACGTGACGACCGACATCAACGCCATCGTTCCACTTGCGAACGTGAGTGATGAAGAACTGCCGGCTTATATGGACGAGAATAACGCGCGGCAACTGCTGCACATCACCTATGGCTTGCTGCTGCAAGCGAAGAACGCCGATGGCAGCAAGCAGTTTGCTGACGAATTCTTCCAGACGCTTGCTGAGCAGGAAGATACGTTTGCCGAAGGGCTGCGAGCGCACATCGGCAGACACTTGGAGCTGCTGGGCAAATAAGCAGGGCAGCGTCCAAAACAAAAGAGCTAAGCGCATTTCTGCGGCTTAGCTCTTTTCTCGTATTATTCCTCGCTAGCTTGATCCAGCTCGTCATCAGCGCCAGGATATCCGCGCGGAATGCCCTGATGCAGCGCGCGGTTCTCATAAGAGTACGCGCTGGGCGTACGCTGGTCTTGACGCCATGGCGTGCTTTTGCCCATCGACTCGAGGGCTGCACCCGATCCGTACGGCCCGTCGGGAAACTCCTCCGGCGCCAAGTCGTTGCGCTGCGATTCCACGGTTTCCAGATCGGTATAGGTATCGCGGTATTCATTGACAAAGCCTGCGGCTTGCTTCTTGTCCTGATCTTTGAATTCAGTGCTCATGGAATAGCCTCCTGTCCAGTGAAAACAACTCAATGTCAGTGCTTTTCCATTTTCCCCAATGGTCGGATTAAATATCCGTAAAATGGATAGATCCGATGACTTGCGATAAGAAGGCAGTCAGCTCCTGTGCTTCTTCTTCGTTAATTTTGAAAGCATACTCCAGGTAGCCTTCTTCAGCCAGATCATCCGGTCCCATAACGGCGGTGCGTCCGGTCTGCAGATCGATCACCAGTTTCTTACCGTAGTAACGGGTAGTCGTCATAATCGCAAGATCAAAGCGGTGCATGGATTCGTTGCCGATAAAGCAGACAAAACGCGTCGTCGTTTCCTCGGAATGGTCGTATAAAAAGTCAAAATCGGACATGATGGCCTCCATCTTCTACTGTTATCCTTTTATTATACCTGAAAAGAGCTCGTCTACAAAACAAGACTTGCGCCTATCTGTCAAACATGGTATGATTTGGATACAGTAAAGGGAAGCACCTTTTCTACGATCACGTAGAAAAGGTGCTTTTTTTGTTTTCCAAATTTGACGAGCTTGGAGGAGAGTACATGAATATTGTATTTGTGAACACGTTGGAGAAAGAGACAGGGGAACACCGGATTGCTTCAGCACAGGTGTCGATTGGTGAAGAGCATGGCGTCTGGTACGTGCACTGGTGCGATCAGGACGAAGCCGGCCGTCCCACCGAAGACGAGTGGTATCAAGGGATCAGTTGGGATGAGATGCTGAGCGCCTTCCGTCAGGGCTTGCGGGATAAGATGCGCGCCGGATACCGGCCGCTGATCAACACGGACACGGACGCCGGCCAGAAGCTGTCCGGTAAAGCAAGAATGACGCAGCTGCTGCACTATTACAGCGAGGAGCACCCGAACGAAGCGGTGTACGATAGCTTACGTCAATGGCGGCGGGAGCTGGCTGCCCGCGAAGGCAAGCCGCCATATTTATTTGCAACGAATCGTGTGCTGCGCATGATTTCGGTCTATCTTCCGCAGAACCAGGATGAACTGCGGCAAATCCCCGGCTTCGGCGAGCAAAAGGCCGGGCTGCACGGGAAGGAGATTCTGCAGCTCACGATCGGCCAAGAGCGGAAGTTCAGCTTCCCGCTGGACTGGGTCGCGAAGACGGTGGACAACGCCAAGTTCGACGCTTGGCTGGTTGCGCAGAAAGAGCAGAAGCTCCGCGTGGAGCTTGATCGTGAAGCCGGCAAGCGCAAGCTGCTTGGCGTTGTTGCCGACGGCGGAGGCCTCTCGGAACTGCAGCTGGCTCTGTCCATGCCGCGTCGTGAGCTGCTGCAGTGGGTGGAGGAGCTGGGGCGCGAGGGATATAATATGGATCCGCTCATCGAAGCGGAGCTGCGCACCGTATCCGAAGAGGAACAGATCAAAGCCTGGAACGCATTCGAGACGGAGGGGGAACGCTATCTGAAGCCGGTGCTTCTGCACATGACCGAGGGTGAAGAGTTGAAAGGCAAGGAGCTGGACCGTGCTTACGAATGGCTGCGCTTGCTCCGTCTGCGGTACCGCCGGGATAAGGAAGCAGCGGCCAGCTAGGGTTGACAAGGAGAGAGCAATGTGATTTAATGTACACAATTTAAATATCAGCTAAAGCGATGACGGACATGGGCATGTGCCCGAGTAGGAGGAAGGCCGCTGCATCAGAGAGCCGGTGGAAGGTGCGAACCGGTGCAAGCGTTGCTCTGAATTACAGTCCCGAGCTGGAAGAGGGAACGTGCCGCGTGCGGCATCAGTAGCTTTTACCCGGCATGAGCATGCCGTTATTCAACTGGAGTGAAAGAGGCAGCGCCTCTTTAATTAGGGTGGTACCGCGAGACAACGTTCTCGTCCCTTTGGGGATGAGAACGTTGTCTTTTTTTATATACGCAGAGAACAAGGAGGAGTTTGGCATGCAAACAGGAGAACAGCTAACCAAAGAACAAGAATTGGAGGTAGCGCGTCAATATCAAATCGTTCGCCGCGGCATCGCCCAAATTGTTCCTGAAGAGGCGCTTATCGCGAAAATCCGTGATTCCGTCGTCCATGGCCGTCCGCTTAAAGTCAAGCTTGGCCTGGATCCGTCAGCGCCCGATATTCATATCGGCCATACGGTGGTCCTGCAGAAGCTGCGCCAGTTTCAGGATTTAGGCCACGAAGTTCAGCTCATCATCGGTGACTTCACAGGACGGATTGGCGATCCTACGGGAAAGTCTGAGACGCGCAAGCAGTTGACGGAAGAGGATGTGAAGCGGAATGCGCTTACGTACCAGACCCAGCTGTACAAAATTTTGGATCCGGCAAAAACGACGTTTTACTACAATTCCGCTTGGCTCGGGGAGCTGAAGTTCGATGATGTGCTGAAGCTGGCAGGCAGAGTAACCGTTGCGCGCTTGCTGGAGCGAGACGATTTCGCCAAGCGCAATGCCGGCAATTTGCCGATTCATCTGCACGAATTTTTTTACCCGCTGATGCAGGCGTATGATTCCGTCTCTCTACAGACGGATATCGAATTGGGTGGAACGGATCAAACGTTCAACATTTTAATGGGGCGCACGCTCCAGGGCGCTTACGGGAGTGAAGATGGGCAGGTCGCCATCCTGATGCCGCTGCTGGAGGGCTTGGACGGCGTGCAGAAGATGAGCAAGAGCCTGGGTAATTACATCGGCATTGATGAGGCGCCAAGCGAAATCTACGGCAAAACGATGTCCATTCCCGATCATTTGATGTTGAAATACTTCGAGCTGACAACATCTATCAGCAATGAGGAATCGCAGCAGCTGGAGCAGAGGTTGAAGGCGGAGCGCGTGCACCCGAGGGATGCGAAAATGCAGCTTGCCAAAGCGTACGTCCGCATGTTCCACGGTGAGCAAGCAGCTCATGAAGCGGAGCAGCAGTTCATCGCTGTATTCCAGAAGCGGGAGCTGCCAGAGGAGATCGAGATCGTTCAGCTGCTGTCAGAGGAGCTGACGGACGGGGGTATTCCGCTTATTCAGCTGCTCGTGGCGCTTCGTTTGCAGAGCTCGAACTCGGAGGCAAGACGCAGCATAGAACAAGGCGCAGTGCGCCTCAATTCAGACAAAATGACCGACGTGCAAGCTTCCATCAAGCCGCAAAACGGCGATATCGTGCAGGTGGGCCGGCGTAAATTCGCGCGGATTGAGCTTAAATAACGAAGAAAGGAGCTTTCCATTCAGCAATTTACATTGCCGCCAGGAAAGCCCCTTTCTTATCCTTATAGCCATTCTTTTTTCCTGAAGAAGACGTACATACCCAGACCGAGTAAAAACATAATGATCAGCATGATTTCATCGCCATGCGGATAATGAATAAAACCGAGAATATCGTCAAAGTTCATCCCGAAGACGCCGGTGATGAAGGTGAGTGGCATGAAGATGGTCGTCAATGCGGTAAATACACGCATGATTTCGTTCGCCCGGTTCGCGACGCTGGACTGATAAGCTTCTCGTAAGTTGCCCATCAGATCGCGGAGCGTATCGAACGTATCGACGATTTTGACGGCATTCTCATAGATGTCGCCGAAATATTTTTGCAGCTGATGGTCGATCAGCCGAAGGTCTTTCTTGCCGAGCGTGCCGATGACGTCGCGCTGTGGAACCAGCACTTTTTTCAGCCACAACACTTCCGAACGCAATCCGATAATCTCATTCAAATGTGTTTTCTTCGTGTTCATCAGAATATCTTCTTCGAGCTTCTCAATCTTGGCTTCGATCCGGTCACCGACCGCAACGTAATTATCGACGACAATGTCGACCAGGTGATAGAGGAACCGATCGGCGCTGTTGACTTCCTCTTCCCAAAGGAATGGCTTCAGCGCACGAAGCTCATTAATTTTTTGCCGGGTAACGGTTATAATAAAGTGTTTGCCTAAAAATAAATTTAGCGCGCGCAGAAAAATTTCTTCATCATCGAATCGAATACTGTTGATAACAATAAAATAGTGCGAGTCGTAAATCTCAATCTTTGGACGCTGCTCTTCTTCACTCAAGCAATCCTCCACGGCCAAATCGTGCAAGTGAAACAAGGGTTGAAGAACTTCCAAGTCCTCAATCCCTGCGTCAATCCAGTAGAAGCCGCTCTCCGGAGGTGTTAGCGCGACGGTCACATCCTCAATCAAAGTAAATACGCCGTCTTGTACCCATCGTGTTTTCATCTGATCCACCCCTTCGAATGGAATCAGTCAGCTAACCCCCACGCGTATAATGAGGCTACGGATGGAAGGAGAACCAACTGCATTCCCGCCATATGAAATTGTTTGTTAACGAGATCGCTTCTACTCCTCGGGTCTCCGTCCATACGTATGCCCCCCTTTTCCGTCCGTGTCGAATACTTGTCTAGTATAACCCTTCAAATACCTTGTTTCAAGCCAAAAAGTGTAGATTTTCAGGCGTGTTGGGCCATTAGCATAATGTATGGAAAATTGGCTTGTCAGGTGCCAATTCGAGTCAGAATTTACTGAATATTAAATCGCATCTTTCATGATTTTAGCCTTGAGTTCGGTATAGGCTTGAACGATCGTGGAATCGTTAAGCTGGAGCAATTCCTGTTCATTCGAGACACCATAAAGCTGGCACAGGCTGTGGGCGGCTTCTTCGGCTTGCTGGCGCGTAGGCTTGTTTGACTGGACCAGGGCAAAATAGCGGTTAAGCGTGATAAAAGCGTCGAAAGCTTTTGAATTAGACATCATACAAACCTCTTTTCTTTGGTTAAATATAGTATTTTACGACTGCACGATTTTTAAACTTCTTCCCTCCAATGCGCATGATATAGAAATCGTTGTCAATTGATACAACTTGTATCTATTTTATCATATTCCATACAGAAAAATAAAATTTCTCGGTCTGCGGCAACGTCCAACAGCAACTTAGGACGAGCGCATACATAATTTAGCGATTTTGATTCAACCTAATGTTAATCGTCCTATTAACCGCTAAGGAGGGATTGCATTGGATTTAGTCCACTTAGGCTATTATTTAGTATTAGGCATACCGATTGTAATCGCGATTATTGCGATGGCTTGGCTGATTTATCACCGTAGAAAAAGAAGAGCCCGTTAGGAAGGACTAACGGGTTTATTTGGGCTCAATCACATCGTCACCTTTTCACGAATTGGAGTAAGAATGGCGATGGTTGTCAGCCGTTGTGGTAATTCCACGGGAGGTATGACGGTGTCTGCCGTCTTCGGGGATGAACAAATCCGTCAGATTGCCGAATGCATGCTGATGTCCTTCGACACGCGATGTAAGGCCTTCCATACGATGTCTGAACTGAACAGGCCGCCTGCTCCTTGCTTCATTTTTGCCAATTTTCACAGCAACCTCTCCACTTGGAGTACTGTAAGTTATGTGCTGGAGTACCGTTTTGCTTGGTGCAAATATACCGATTTTTGTGAGCTGTTTTTCATCGCCCAAAGTTCTTGACAATAGCGGATCAGACCCATTATGATAAGTTTAACTGAATACGTTGACTTTCTTATCAAGAGTAGGTGGAGGGACTGGCCCGATGATACCCGGCAACCGACAAACTTTGGAGACAAAGATTTGCACGGTGCTAATTCTTGCGGAGACGCTGTGTAAGCGGAATCTGAGAGATAAGAGTGAGGACATAACATTGTATTTCTATGACCTGCTCTGATTTCCAGAGGAGGTCATTTTTGCATTTAGCTACCCTATGAACAAAAGGAAAAAAGGAGTGAACAGGATGCCGATCAAGATTCCTGACAACTTGCCAGCTAAAGAAATTTTAAATCAAGAGAACATTTTTACGATGGATGAATCTGTCGCGTATCACCAGGATATTCGTCCACTTCGCATTGCTCTGCTGAACTTGATGCCGACCAAAGAAACGACAGAGACGCAATTGCTTCGCCTAATCGGAAATACACCGCTGCAAGTGGAATTTGTGCTGCTTCATCCGAAGACCCATACGTCCAAGAACACATCCACCGAGCATTTGGATACATTCTATAAAACGTTCGAAGATATTAAAGACGAGAAGCTCGATGGCATGATCATCACGGGCGCGCCGGTTGAACAGATGGAATTCGAAGATGTCAACTATTGGGAAGAACTGAAGCGGATTCTGGATTGGAGCAAAGACAGTGTCACGTCGACCCTCCATATCTGCTGGGCGGCGCAGGCTGGGCTGTACCACCACTTCGGCGTTCCGAAGTATGGTCTCGACCATAAAATGTTCGGTGTATTCCCGCACGTGGTAAGCACACCGAATACGAAGCTGCTGCGCGGCTTTGACGAACACTTCTATGTGCCGCAATCCCGCCATACCGAGGTGCGCCGCGAAGACATCGTGCGATGTACGGACTTGGAGATTTTGGCCGAATCCGAGGAAGCCGGCGTGTATATCGCCGCAACCCGCGATGGCAAGCATATCTTTGTAACAGGTCACTCTGAATACGATGCGAACTCGTTAAAATGGGAATATGACCGTGATGTCAACAAAGGGCTGGAGATTGCCATCCCCAAAAATTACTATCCGAACGATGATCCGACCAGACAGCCGTATAACATGTGGAGAGCGCATGCTAACCTGCTGTTCTCGAACTGGTTGAACTATTATGTATACCAAGAAACACCGTTTGATCTGAATGATGTCAACAAAAGCCTGGCAAGCGCTCAACTCTAATTGCACCTGAACCCTTTGAAGGAGGACAATGATTCATGAAAATTGAAAGTCGTCTCGCCCAGATCGGATCTCAAAATGACCCGGATACCGGAGCTGTCAGCTTCCCGGTGTACCAATCCACAGCGTTCCGCCATCCGAAGCTCGGACAAAGCACAGGATTTGATTACGCCCGCACCAAAAGCCCGACGCGCAAAGTGCTTGAAGATGCGATTGCCGAGCTTGAGTCCGGAGATGCAGGCTTTGCCTGCTCTTCCGGCATGGCTGCGCTGCAAACGATTTTTGCCTATTTCAGCCAAGGGGATCATTTGATCGTATCTTTGGACCTGTACGGCGGTACATATCGTTTGCTGGAAAGAATTATGTCGCGCTTCGGAGTGACGGCATCTTATGTAGATACGAACGATCTGGACGGCCTAGAGACGGCTTATCAGTCTAATACCAAAGGGATTGTCATCGAAACGCCGACAAACCCGCTTATGATGATTACGGATCTGGAGCTTGTCTGTACTTGGGCCAAGAAAAAAGGCATCTTGTCCATCGTCGACAACACGCTGTTGACACCGTTCCTGCAGCGTCCGATCGAACTGGGCGCCGACATCGTCATTCACAGCGCCACCAAATATCTTGGCGGCCATAACGATGTGCTTGCCGGTCTGATCGTGACCAAAGGCAAGGAGCTTTCCGAGCAGATGGCGATTCTCCATAACTCCATCGGCGCGGTATTGGGGCCGCAAGACAGCTGGCTGCTCATGCGAGGGATGAAGACGCTCGCGCTGCGTATGGAGCGCCATCAGTACAATGCAACAGCGATCGCGAACTTCCTGCAGAAGCATCCGCTGATCGCCGAGGTGTTCTACCCGGCGCTGGAGGGCCATCCCGGCCATGAGGTGCAGAATAAACAGTCCAGCGGCAATACGGGCATCTTCTCCTTCAAAGTGAAGGATGCGCGGTTGGTTGAGCCGATTCTGCGCCACATTCAGCTCATCGCTTTCGCTGAAAGCTTAGGCGGCGTGGAATCCTTGATGACGTACCCTGCTGTGCAGACGCATGCGGACATTCCGCTTGAAATCCGCGAGAAAGTTGGCGTCGATGACCGTTTGCTGCGTTTCTCCGTCGGCATCGAGCATGTGGACGATCTCATCGCCGATCTGGATCGTGCGCTGAGCCTGGCGCAGGCTGAACTCGAAGGAGGTGCTTAGGTCTATGAGCACTTCCAACGATGAGAAGCGCCGAGCGCAAGCCAAATTCGCGACGAAGCTGATTCATTTCGGCAGCGAAATCGATGAGGCCACCGGGGCCTCCAGCGTGCCGCTGTACCAGGCGTCGACGTTCCACCAAGCAGACCTTGAAGCTTCGCAGGAGTACGACTACACGCGCTCCGGCAATCCGACCCGGCAAGCGCTGGAGGATTACATCGCGCTGCTGGAAGGGGGCGAACGCGGCTTCGCTTTCGCTTCCGGCATGGCGGCGATTTCTTCCGCTTTTATGTTGTTGTCGCAAGGTGACCATGTTATCGTCACGGAAGACGTCTACGGCGGCACATACCGCCTGCTGACGACGATTATGAATCGCATGGGCGTCGAGTCGACGTTCGTCGATATGACAAATATGGCCAATATCAAAGCAGCGCTGCAGCCGAACACGAAAGCTGTATTCCTGGAGACGCCGTCCAATCCGACGCTCAAAATTACGGATATCGGCGCAGTTGCGGCATGGGCCAAAGAGCATGACCTGCTGACGATGCTGGATAATACGTTCATGACGCCTTATCATCAGCGGCCGATCGAGCTGGGGATTGACATTGTGCTGCATAGCGCAACCAAATTCCTCGGAGGGCACAGCGATGTGCTTGCCGGCCTCGCAGTTGTCGCCGATTCGAGCCTGGGCCGCCGCATGAAGCAGATCCAGAACGGCATGGGTAACGTCCTCGGCATCCAGGATTCCTGGCTGCTGATCCGCGGGATGAAGACCTTGCAAGCGCGGATGGAAATGTCCGAGAAGGGCGCACGCCGACTGGCGCAGTGGCTTTCCGAACAGCCGGACATCGATGTCGTCTACTACCCGGGTCTTCCTAACCATCCTGGCCGGGAGATTCACGAGAAGCAGTCGCTCGGCTATGGCGCTGTTGTTTCCTTTGATGTGGGCTCCGGCGAGCGCGCGAAAAAGATGATGAGCCGTGTACGTATCCCGCTCGTAGCAGTAAGCTTGGGCGCAGTGGAAAGCATATTGTCCTATCCGGCGATGATGTCGCATGCTGCGATGCCTAAAGAAGTGCGTTTGGAGCGGGGGATTACGGATGGTCTTGTCCGCTATTCGGTCGGCCTGGAGGATATCGAAGATATTATTGAAGATTTGGAGCAAGCCCTTAGAGGCTGATTCAAAAATTTGTCAAAGATAAGCAGCGTTTTGCTGCTTTTTTTGCCGTTTTCGTGAAATGCCTGTTCCAGCTGGAAAAATACAGGGGATTTCCGTGACGGTGCCCAGCGAATATGTTAACATAAAAAGATACAAGCTTATTTCCCGTAACAGCATATATAAAGGAGTGTGTAGATGTGAAACCGATTGATCGCATCTTAACGAAGGCACAGGCGGGCGGACGAATCGATGTAGAAGAATGCATCACCCTGTTCGAGTCTGATCAAATAGAAAAGATCGGGGATACGGCTAACCGGATCATGCAAAAGTGGCATCCCGATCCGATTACGACTTTTGTCATTGGACGTAACATTAACTATACCAATATTTGCGATGTGTACTGCAGATTTTGCGCGTTTTACCGGGCGCCGGGTTCGGCAGAGGGCTATGTGCTTCCGGATGAAACCATTTTCCAGAAAATTCAAGAGACGCTGGATGTGAACGGTACGGAGATCCTCATGCAGGGCGGGACAAACCCGAACTTGCCGTTCAGCTATTATACGAATTTGCTGCGCGAGATTAAAAAGCGCTTTAACATTACGATGCACTCGTTCTCCCCGGCTGAGATTATGAAAATGAAGGATGTCTCGGACGGTCTGTCCTTGGAGGAAGTCGTCCGTCAGCTTCATGAAGCAGGCTTGGATTCCTTGCCAGGCGGAGGCGCTGAGATTCTCGATGACCGCACAAGACGCAAAATCAGCAGGCTGAAAGGCTCTTGGCGCGATTGGATGGACGTGATGCAAACTGCGCATAAGATTGGCATGCATACGACCGGCACGATGGTTATCGGCTTCGGCGAGTCCCTGGAAGAGCGTGCGCTGCACATGCTCCGTATCCGTGACGCGCAGGACGATGTGATCCTGCAGAAGCTGAATACACCAGGCTTCCTAGCCTTTATTCCGTGGACGTTCCAGCCGGATAACACGAACATGAAGGCGGAGAAGGTGACGCCTGAAGAATACTTGAAGACGCTGGCGATCAGCCGTATCATGCTGGACAATGTGCCGAACTTCCAGTCCTCCTGGGTAACCATGGGACCAGAAGTTGGCAAGCTTACGCTCAGCTATGGCTGTAACGACTTCGGCAGCACGATGATCGAAGAGAACGTCGTCTCTGCCGCGGGCACGACGCACAAGGTCAACATCGGCTCGACGCTTGATATTATCCGCCAGGCGGGCAAAATTCCTGCGCAGCGGAATACGAAGTACGAAATCCTACGTGTCTTTGACGATGAGAATGTCAAGGTTGATAAGGATTTTGTAATGCAGAACTAGGAGGCTATGACGCTTATCCACTATTGAGTCCATTTACGGGATAGATAGGGATAGGCGTTTTTTAGTTTGGCAGGACAATAAGTCAGCCTGGAGCTGGCTTTTTTGTTATATAATAAGATGGAAAAATAAGGGTTATGTTTGGGTGCTTCGAAGAGATAGTGGCAAAATGGACGCTTATTAATTAAACGCTAATCAGATAAATTCGCGATCTTTTCAAGGAGTTGCGAGTATGGATAAAAAGGTGAATAATGCGGATATGTTGTTCCAAGAGTTTTTAAACATTACTAGCAATCTTAATAATGAACTGGATATTGTCCCAGTACTATATGGCTCTCTAGGTTTACAATTGAAGTCAGGTATTGATTTCGTACCACAGGATATTGACGTTCTTGTGCCTTTGAAATTTCTTAATAAAGAATGGAGCACCTTGCGAGAACTTGTTGAAAGAATGGGATATACCTTTGTGGATTTACGAGAACATGAATTTCACAAAAATGGAATCAAACTTGCATTTGCTTTTATGGAAGATTTAGCTGATTTTGCTGGTGTGGATTATAGAACACTTGAAACAATTGAAATGGGCGGAGTCAAGTATCACACTTTACAGTTAGACGATTTCTTGAAGGTTTATTCAAGAAGTTTGAACGATAGCTACAGAAGGACAAAAAATAACAATAAAGATGCGACCAAAATACATAAAATTGAAGAGATACTGAATCGATGAAAGAGTGGCTGAAGATAGATTAGAAGAAAGAGGAACTTAATTAAAAGGAAGATGAAAGTGGAAGATAGTGAAGATAGATTAAATGTTGAGGAAAAAAATAATTATATTTACTCCGGAAGATTGTCAGAATGAGTTCGGTTGTTTAAATGAAGGGTATACTTTTTCAAGAGGTAAATAGACATCGTTTTAGGCGTAGGGAACGAACAAATCTGGATATGTTGCATCAATGTGCTGCTCATTATTCTTAGCATATGGGCCAGATATTCTATATGGCAAAGCAGTGTTTGAAGGATAAATATAAATCTGCGTCAATCTAATTACTCCAACTACCAATTTCCTATAGTCGTATTACTCCCGCACAAACAATAAGGAGATGAAGCAAATGATTGAGTTCGAGCATATCCATCATGTCAGTTTAGCTGTGAGAGATCTGAGTAAAGCGAGGAAGTTTTATTCTGAGCTTCTTCAATTTAAAGAGATCGAGCGCCCCCCGTTCAACTCCAAAGGGATCTGGTATGCAGTTGGCACTCAACAGTTGCATTTGCTTGAGCATCCCAAGGGTCAGGCTTTACGTGAGAGTGGGATTGACTCGGTTGACGGCCATTTTGCAATTTGGGTAAAAAGCTACAAAGCCACGATTCAGTGGTTGGAGCAAGCCGGCATCGAGTACGAAGCCAGACCGAAAAGTGTCGCCGGTTTTGCCCAGATTTATATTCTTGATGTTGATCATAACATCATTGAATTCGATGCAGATTACAACTCTTGACTCATAGTGGCAAAAATGGAAATGTAAGCGGGGTGAAAATATTTAAGCTTATTTTCATGTTATTTTCATGAAACTCCATTTTGAAAGGAGTATAGTAAGGGTAGTTCACAAGACCGACAAAATTTCGAAGGAGTGATTATTGTGAAACTACTAAAAAACTTTTTTAAAGGATTCTTATTCGCATTTATTTCTATCGGCGCACTTCCATTTTTGATTGTCAAAAGCTTTCTTGAAATGCAATAAGCTTTCTGACGGAGAAGTCAGTTATATATAACATCACTTTCGAGCGGATGTTAAAGGGAGGGGCTATGATGCTGCTCCTTTTTTGTTTTGTTCTGCTTGCTGGGCGCGGCTAAAGCGGAATTCTTGCTTTACAGATGAGATGCGCGTGTATTTCACTCGTCTAGAGCGATTATTCTGCTTTGCAGCTATCCCGAGCCTGCTCTTGTGGCACTCTAAGGCGACAAAACCGCCTTGCAACTTCGAACTTCCCGCGGTACCAGCCAAACGGTTCTCTTACCGCTCCGCAAACTCTCAACTTCCCCTGCAGCTCCCCTGCAACTCGCCTCAACCGGCTCTCACATTTGTTTTAAGCAAGTTTCTCTCTTTGCAGCTGTGTTGGGCTCACTCCTGTGGCTCTCCGCTCTCTAAGGCGAAATTCTTGCTCTACAGCAACAATACGCGCGTTTTCCGCCCCCCTAATGCGACTATTTCGCTTTGCAGCCGCTCCGAGCCCACTCTTGTCACTCTCTAACGCGAAAACGTCGCTTTGCAACTGCGAGCGGGTGGGGAGATTGGGCTCGCTGTCATGCTGCGGGGCCAATGGCGTCATTTGCGCCCGCCCGTCGGTGACACGACCAATCCGCCGTCTCGTGCTCGCCCTGCCGCCCCGTAATCGCCCTACCTCCAGCCGCGCCGTTCCGCTTCCCGCCCCGTGCTCGCCACCCTTCCCACCGCGTCCAGCCGATCCACACAATCACGCGTCCAGAGGCGCATAACGGCGCATCGCGAAGCAACTGGCAAATTGTTCGTTGTATATCTCTTTCCAATCGACCATATACTCTTAAGAGAAAAAGCTGCAGTTGGAAAGGAGAGAGCGCATGGAATGGTTTGATATCATTGTGATGAATGCTCAGGAGACATATGTGAGTTCGCTAAGTTCTCTAATCGAGAACGAACTGCGTTTATTACATAATGGTCAAGAGGTTGTGGCGGTTCGCATCGAGTGGAACGAGAAGTCTGCCCATATTCGTGGAGAAAGATTTGCGATAGATCATGGAGCGGCGGTTGAGCGGAAGAAAGTGATGGAGAAGCTGGCCGAGGTGCTCGCAGACCATATCATTGCGGTCAGAGAACCTGGGCTCCTTCGCCAACTGATCGTCAAAGAATTCAAATACGAAACGAAAGAAGATATCGAACTGATCGAAGGGTATTGCAAGCAGTTCTTATTCGGGGAAAATGGTTCGGAGGAGGCGGCGACGCCTGTCAGCGCCGAAGCAGGCAGGAAACGCCGAAAACACCTGCTGGTTCAGCAGGTGTCGCAGTATTTTGAAGAGCAGCAAAAGGTCTTTAATTTAGACGGTTTCCTGAAATTCCGCCTCCAGGACTACTTGGATGAGTTGCGGGAAGTTGTGGAATATGCCGTTGATGAATATATGATGGATCGTCAATATCAGGAATTTATCTCCTTACTGCAATATTTTGTCTATATTCAAGAGGCCAAAATTCCCGCGGCGCACTTGATCCACAAGGGCGGTCATGAATTCGTCATTTTAAATGACCAGTTGGAGCCGATCGATGCCAACGAATTTGATGCTACTTTCAAGTTGGAAGTTCTGGAAAAGGACATTAACTTTGAGGATATGATTGTAAGTACGCTGATTACCGTATCGCCTGCAAACATTTATATTCACACGAGAGACCCGGAAATGACGGTCATTAAAACGATCAGGCAAATTTTTGAGGACCGGACGACGGTATGTGCCTATTGCCGAACTTGCCATTCGTACCTCGGAGAAGCGAAGAAGCAGGATCAACTCTCCCCTTGACCTCACCTTGCCAGATCATTATAATAATGAACGAAGGCGTTAATAACAAAGACATGAACTTTTTGGAAGAGCTGCTCAGAGAGAGGAGACAAGGCTGCAATCTCCTTCAGCGAAACAGTAAGTTTACCCCTTTGTAGCCGTGTTGTGGAACTTGGCCGACAGACAGGCTGACAGTATACAGCACCGGAATCATTCCCGTTATCGAATGCTGATGAGGATTTGCGATTTTTCGCTTATCGAACTAGGGTGGAACCACGAGCCGAGCGCACTCGTCCCTTTTATGGGATGTAGTGTGCTTTTTTGCGTTCAATTTATAGAGCTCAAGAGACAATGAGGAGGAAATTTAAAAATGGTTGTACAAGTCAAACTGCCAGATGGCGCAATTCGGGAGTATGCGGTTGGAACGACAATCGAGCAAGTTGCCGAATCCATTTCGTCCGGCCTGAAGAAAAATGCGGTTGGCGGTAAAGTGAATGGCAAATCCGTAGATCTTTCCTTTGCTTTGGAGCAGGATGCGGATGTAGAAATTTTGACCCTGGACAGCGAAGCGGGTCTGGAAATGTACCGTCATAGTACGGCTCATCTGATGGCACAGGCGATCAAGCGCATTTATGGTGATAAAGCGGTCAAACTCGGCATCGGTCCGGTGATCGAGGACGGCTTCTATTATGATATTGATATGGATAAACCGATCACCCCGGAAGATCTCGTTAAGATCGAAAAAGAAATGGAGCGTATCATCCAAGAGAACCTCACCATTTCACGCCGGGTTGTGTCTCGGGAAGAAGCGATTCGTATTTTTACAGAAGTTGGCGATCCGTACAAGCTGGAGCTGATCCGCGACCTTCCTGAGGATTCGGTGCTGACGATCTATGATCAAGGCGAATTCTTCGATCTTTGCCGCGGACCGCACTTGCCGTCCACAGGACGCATCAAGTCGTTCAAACTGCTTAGCGTAGCAGGCGCTTACTGGCGCGGCGATGCCAAGAACAAGATGCTGCAGCGCATCTACGGAACAGCGTTCCCGAAAAAAGCACAGCTGGACGAGCACCTGAATTTGCTGGAAGAAGCGAAAAAACGCGACCACCGCAAGCTGGGCAAAGAGCTGAAAATGTTCGCGTTCGCGAAAGAAGTAGGACAAGGCTTGCCGCTGTGGCTGCCAAACGGCGCGAGATTGCGCCGTACCATGGAGCGCTATATTGTTGACCTGGAAGAGCGTATGGGCTATCAGCACGTATACACACCAGTACTTGGTAACGTGGAGCTGTACAAAATTTCCGGTCACTGGGAGCACTATCAAGAGGATATGTTCCCGAAAATGGACTTGGAACACGAGGAACTCGTTCTACGTCCAATGAACTGCCCGCATCATATGATGGTGTACAAGAGCGATATGCGTTCTTATCGCGATCTGCCGATCCGTGTGGCCGAGCTGGGTACGATGCACCGTTACGAAATGTCAGGTGCTTTGACAGGCTTGCACCGTGTGCGGGCGATGACGCTGAATGACGCGCATATTTTCTGCCGTTTGGATCAAATCAAAGATGAATTCGCGCGTGTTGTGAATTTGATCCGCCAGGTGTATGCGGATTTTGGAATCACCGACTACCGTTTCCGTCTCTCTTACCGTGATCCTAAGGATACCGAGAAGTATTTCCAAGATGACAAAATGTGGGAAACATCCCAACGCATGCTGCGTGAGGTTGTTGAGGAGCTGGGTTTGCCGTTCTACGAAGCGGAAGGCGAAGCTGCGTTCTACGGACCAAAGCTTGACGTACAGATCAAGACCGCGCTGAAGAAAGAAGAGACGCTTTCCACAGCACAAATCGATTTCTTGCTGCCTGAGCGCTTCGAGCTTGAATATGTTGGCGATGACGGTCAAAAGCACCGTCCTGTCGTTATCCACCGCGGAATCATCAGTACGATGGAACGTATGACAGCATTCTTGCTTGAGAACTATGCCGGTGCGCTGCCAACATGGCTTATGCCGGTTCAAGCGAAAGTCATTCCGGTTTCGCCGGCATTCGAGGCGTTCTCGAATGAAGTGACAGAGAAACTGCAAGATGCCGGTATCCGCGTGGAAGCCGACAACCGCAATGAGAAGCTTGGTTACAAAATCCGTGAAGCACAGCTGGAGAAAATTCCTTACATGCTCGTCGTCGGCGAGAATGAAATGAATAACGGCAGCTTGTCTGTCCGTAAACGCGGCCAAGGCGATCTGGGTTCGCAGCCAATCGCAGAAGTAATCGAAATGATTACTACGGAAATCCGTAATAAAAAATAGTACATCCGCAATGAAGCAGAGGAGCCTGAGCTCCTCTGCTTTTTCTTTTTTTTGAGCCGCCCGACATGCATAAATCAACATGTATAGGAAACCTTATACAGTGGGTCTGCACCCAGAAGTATGTTTGTAGAAGGAATTGGACAACCTGCTATAGTAGGGGGAGGTATCAAAAAAATGTTTACCGAATTGTTTAGCCAGTCCAAATGGTTCAGTTTGTTGATGGTTGTGAACGTTTTGCTCGCGTTTTTCGGACAAGATGAAGCGAAAGTCAAAGTGACGGAGCCTCAGCAGCAGACGCAAGCGGTAGGATCCGCAGATGGGCGGCATGCTGGCAGTGAATCGGCAGACAGTAAGGAGCTTAGCGATGGAAAGGCGGAATCCGTCACCTATATAGATTCATTAGCGCAAAACGAAACGCTTACTGCCTCGGAGTCGGAACCCGATTCGCTGCCGGTCGTGCAGGAGCGCGTTCGTCAGATCAGCTATCGCTTCATACCGAAGCTGAATTCAGACTTATCCAAGCTGAAGGCGGTAGAAGTTGTTGCTACAGGTTATTCTGCGGGGAAGGAATCCACAGGTAAAACCCCGGGACATCCGGAATATGGAATTACCTATTCAGGCGTTAAAGTGAAACGCGATGACAAAGCATTATCTACGATTGCTGCAGACCCAACCGTTTTCCCGCTTGGAACCGTACTGTTCATTCCCGGTTATGGCTATGGTGTCGTTGCGGACACGGGCAGTGCCATTAAGGGGAAGAAGATCGATCTATACTTCGATACGAAGGATCAGGTTTACAAGGAATGGGGCAAAAAGACGGTCACTGTGTTTATTGTAAAAAAAGGCACGGGCAAGGTGACGGAGGTCATCTGGAACCAGCTCAAGGACGAAATTATTTCAGCAACCCAAGCCCTGTGACTGCCGAAAATTTTCGTCATAACTTCTCTAAAACGGGAAACAATATGTTTTAGGGGAGGTGATTGAACATGGCAAAGAACAAAAACAACAAACAACAAGCGCAAGACGTAGAATTTGCTGCGGAAACATCTGTACCTAACAAGAAGCAGCCGCAAAACCAGAATAAATAAGCTTTACTCAACGCACATAGTAGACAAGAGGAGGTCCCAAGGGCCTCTTCTTTTTGTTCTTTTCATCTCCTGCTTTTTTCGATATAATGTAACAAAATATAACATGGGTATATATGGAAAGGGGCGTATTGGAATGAGTGGAGGTAAGAAACAAAGCGGTATCGTTTACGTGATCCTTGTTATCGGACTGGTTGTCAGTATGTTTGCGGTGTTTACGCCTTCGTGGCGGCTGGAGACTGTGATCCCGGTTGTCTTTGCGTGTGCAGGCTTTTGCTTTTGGTTGTATACCCGAAGGCTGGCCGGTCGGAACGCGGGGGAACATGAGCTGAGACAGCAGGAGCAGATACATGCGTTCGTTCAAGAATCGCAGGTCGTTGCCGACAGGCTGGCTGCTGCGGTGGAGGAAGTCAACCGTTCTATCGATCAACTAACG
>Ga0209566_100174_pt1 | contig 70319 bp, 62 predicted proteins | sample Araplavi_mTSA_r2_2_FD_184287 | JGI IMG/M metagenome (GOLD analysis project Ga0209566, IMG submission 184287) | Arabidopsis root microbial communities from North Carolina, USA - plate scrape CL_Cvi_mTSA_r2 (SPAdes) (version 2) | ecosystem: Host-associated > Plants > Roots > Endosphere | place... | reverse complement strand
CCGCTGCGTTCCGCCCCGCGCTCACGCCCGCCGCCGAAGCTGCGTTCCGCACCACGCTCACGCCCGCCGCCGAAGTTGCGCTCAGCGCCGCGTTCACGTCCCGCACCGCCGCTGCGTTCCGCACCACGCTCACGTCCGCCGCCGAAGCTGCGCTCCGCGCCGCGTTCACGTCCCGCGCCGCCGCTGCGTTCCGCCCCGCGCTCACGTCCGCCGCCGAAGCTGCGCTCCGCGCCCCGCGCTCTACCGCCTTGCCCACGCGACCTGCCCCCGTCACCACGGTCGCTGCTGCGTCCGCCTTTACGCGCAGAGCCTCTGCCTTCGCTGACATAATCTTCCGCGGCCACTGCACGAACGCGGCGCGGCTGATCTTTCTGGCGCAGCGACATTTTAATGCCTTTTTCAATCAACTCAATGTTGTACATATCTCTTTGTGAAGCAAACGTCACGGCTACGCCTGTCTGGCCTGCCCGGCCTGTTCGGCCGATACGATGGATGTAGCTCTCGGCATCCAGCGGTACGTCATAATTGAATACATGCGTAACGCCTTCCACATCCAGACCGCGCGCAGCGATATCCGTAGCGACCAGCAGCTCGATTTTGCCATCCCTGAACTTCTTCATCACTTGCTCGCGCTTGGCTTGCGAAAGATCGCCGTGAAGCTCATCGGACATCAAGCCCATATCCTGCAAGGCTTCATTTAGAGCTGAAGCTCTGCGCTTCGTCCGGCAAAAGATCATGGCCAAATAAGGCTTATACTGCTTGATGGCGTCAACCAGGGCGTCCTGCTTGCCGCGATCCGTCGTCTGCACGAGCACTTGTTCAATCTCCGACAACGTAATTTGCTTGCTGGCGATTTGAATCTCTGCTGCAGCCTCACGCATATACGCTTTAGCCAAATTACGAACCTGCTGCGGCATCGTCGCCGAGAAGAGAAGCGTTTGCCGGTTTGAAGAGGTTTGCACGATAATGTCCTGCACTTCATTCAAAAAGCCCATGTGAAGCATTTGGTCCGCTTCATCCAGAACAAGCATCTTCAGCTTATAGAAGTTAAGCGATTCCCGGCGCAGATGATCCAGCAGTCTTCCGGGGGTTCCTACTACTATATGTATGTTGCCTTGAAGCTTTCTAAGCTGTCTTTCCACGTCTTGACCACCGTAAGCGGCCAAAACTTTCGCTCCCGTTACAGGCGCAAGTTTTTGCAGCTCGCTCGTAATTTGAATGGCGAGTTCGCGGGTAGGCGTCATAATGAGCCCCTGGATTTCCGGTTTCTCCACATTGATCGTTTCCAACATCGGCAGTACGAAGGCCAACGTTTTACCAGTACCCGTCTGGGCTTGGGCAATCACGTCAACGCCGGATAGCAGCGCCGGAATGGCTTCCCGCTGAACCGGAGTCGGCTCGACGACACCGTCATTTCTTAAAGCTTGAACAAGACTTTCTCTAACCCCTAAAGAGGCAAATCCACTTGACATGGTTAATTAGCAGCTCCCTTTTTCCTACATATTAAATTATGTTTAAAAAGTGTTTCTTTTAAACGAAATTTTTGCTTGACGATGCCCTCATTCTACAGGAATGGTTGACAAATGAAAACAGCAACGGACGGTTTGGCCTGAAAATAGCTTAAAAATAAGAAAAACCATCCGGAGACGGGGCCTCCAAATGGTTGCTGTTATGTTCTTTAATCTCCTGGCAGAACCTGCGCCGTGCCGAAGACACGTTCGACCGTCTGGTTAAAGTCTGTGAGATGGGGCATGAGGGAGTTGCCCTTCCAGCTCTCTTGCGCATAATTATTCATTTTGTTGAGGAAGTCCCGGTTCGCAGATATATAGACATCCAGGAGGTTGGGTTGAAGGTTGCGGATTTTTTCTGCAATCGTTTGTTTAAAGCTGTGCGACAGCAAGCTGTGGTGGACGGCCGTTTCATAGCTGTTCACACCGCTGTTCAATACGTCGGATGGCTGATAGTCATTAAAAGGTTGAGTGTCATTGTAGAAGCCTTTGGATGTACCTTGGTTATTCGTTTCCTTGGTGGAGCCCTTGGTACCCACTGCTGTGCTGTCCATCATCAGCGCGACATACGCGTTCTGATCCGTTGTCATGACAATCGCAGTGTTCACGCCGTTGATTGCATTTACTTGATTCGAAAGGAACTGATTGTATTCCAGCTTCTTATTATTATGAGAAACAGGGCCATATAGCTGCTGCGTTTGGTAGGCTCGCAACCCGTCTGTCGAATTTTGCTGCGGGGATCCGTAATTGCGGTTGTCCGGACTTTTGCCGTAGAGTCTTCCTTTTTCAGCACAGCCTGATACGATCAACACCAGGAATAGCAATCCATAAATCGGTAAACCTATCTTCCTGAGCATGTGTAAAAGACCTCCCAATATACATTTTAATATCTATAGAATGGGATCTTTCTGCTCTTTTATTCGCCTGTCTACACTTGCGCATTTTTGCATATAAAGGCTGTTGTATGGAAATAACCATGAAGGGAAAATATATGGCTGGAGAGCGGTTTAAGAACATTTTGTGAACTCCTCTCCATAGATTGACAAAAACTTTTCACGAATTTATATTTATTAAAGTGTGATTTTGGTAAATTGACATGTGCATGACCTTTGTGGTAAAAATATTGGTTTGAAAAGTGGGGTTGATACAATGAGTCGATGGAAGAAGATGTGGCGTCTAATACCCCTTTTTGCGGTAATGACGTACTTGCTAACGGGGTGCGGAGACCCAACCCTGTCTGCTTTGAAGCCGAAAGGCCCAGTAGCAGAAGAGCAGCTTTTCTTGATGAAATTAAGTCTCTTTATCATGATTTTTGTCGTAATTGTCGTATTTGCCATTTATTTGTATGTGCTGGTTCGCTTCCGTAAGCGCAAAGGCGATAACAGCATCCCTAAGCAAGTGGAAGGTAACCACGTGCTGGAGATCATTTGGACTGTTATTCCGATTCTCTTGCTGCTGGTACTTGCGGTACCGACTGTTTCTTACACCTTCAAGCACTCTACTAACTACACAAAGGACAAGGATGCCGTTCACGTGAAAGTGACAGCGCATCAATTCTGGTGGCAGTTTGAATATCCTGAACTGGGAATTGCGACTGCACAAGAGCTTGTCATTCCTAAAGATAAGAAGATCGCTTTCGAACTGGTGTCGGCAGATGTCAGCCACGCGTTCTGGGTACCGTCACTCGGCGGTAAGATCGACACGAACCCTGGTATCTCGAATACCTTGTATTTGCAAGCTGATGAAATTGCGACGTTCCAAGGCAGATGTACGGAGCTATGCGGAGCTTCCCACGCTTTGATGAACTTCTCGGTTGTTTCCAAGAGTCAAGCTGACTTTGATGCTTGGGTGACAAAAATGAAAACGCCTGCTTCAGTACCTGCTACTGCACAGAAGGGCGAAGAACTCTTCAAAGAGAACTGCATGACTTGTCACGCGGTGAATGCTAACGGTCCTGGTGTTGCGCCGAACCTCAAAGGTTTCGCAGATCGCGATACGGTTGCTGGAATTCTGGAGCACACTCCTGAGAAAATGGAATTGTGGATTCATAATCCGCAAGAGCAAAAACCGGGCAACAAAATGCCTGCTTTCGGTAAAGAAGCTGGCGGTAAGCTCGATGATGCCCAGATTAAAGACATCGTTAATTACTTACAGACTTTGAAATAATTAACTTCTCGGGATAAAGGAGGTAAATACGTTGGCTCACTCTCACACAGCTAAAAGATACAGCGGACTGATGGATTGGCTCACAACTGTCGACCATAAAAAAATCGGTATCCTGTATTTAATAGCGGGCGGCTTCTTCTTCCTCGTCGGAGGTTTGGAAGCGATTCTGATTCGGATTCAGCTCGCGTATCCCGATCAACACATTTTCATCGGGGATACATTCAACCAGTTAACAACGATGCACGGCACAACGATGATCTTCTTTGCAGCGATGCCGGTCATCTTCGCTTTCATGAATGCGGTTGTACCTTTGCAAATCGGTGCGCGGGACGTAGCGTTCCCTTTCGTTAACGCACTTGGTTTCTGGCTGTTCTTCCTGGGCGGCGTACTTATGAACACAAGCTGGTTCTTGGGCGGCGCGCCAGATGCAGGTTGGACGGGGTATGCACCATTGTCCACCATCACGGACGCCAGTTCGGCAACAACTCTTCAACATAACATAATGGGTACAGATTTCTATGTACTCGGTTTGCAAATTGCTGGTATCGGTACACTTATCGGGGGTATTAACTTCCTGGTAACGATCATCAACATGCGTGCACCTGGTCTTACATACATGCGTTTGCCGATGTTCACTTGGACGGCTTTTATTACATCGGGTCTGATTGTGCTTGCGTTCCCGGCCATCACAGTTGCCCTGGTTGAACTTATGTTCGACCGTATTTTTGGCGGCGCATTCTTTGATGCAGCCAGAGGCGGTAACAACGTACTATGGGAGCACTTGTTCTGGATCTTCGGGCATCCTGAAGTATACATTTTGATTCTTCCAGCATTCGGTATCATTTCTGAGATTGTATCCACATTCTCGAAAAAACGACTGTTCGGTTACAGCTCCATGGTTTTCGCGACTGTGCTGATCGGCTTCCTAGGCTTCATGGTTTGGGTTCACCACATGTTTACAACAGGTTTGGGTCCTGTAGCGAACTCGATCTTCTCCATTGCAACAATGGCGATCGCGGTTCCGACAGGGGTTAAAATCTTCAACTGGTTGTTCACGCTTTGGGGCGGACAAATCCGTTTCACAACAGCTAACGTATTCGCAACTGCTTTCATCCCGACATTCGTTATGGGTGGTACGACAGGCGTTATGCTAGCGATTCCAGACGCGGACTTCCAATACCACGATACGTATTTCGTAGTTGCCCACTTCCACTACGTTATCGTCGGTGGTTTGGTGCTTGGCTTGTTCGCTGGTATGTACTACTGGTGGCCAAAAATGTTCGGTCGCATGCTGAGCGAAACTTTGGGTAAAATTCATTTCTGGTTCTTCTTTATCGGTTTCCATCTAACCTTCTTCCCGCAGCACTTCTTGGGATTGATGGGGATGCCGCGTCGTGTATTTACTTACCAACCAGGGCATGACCTTGAAATGGGTAACCTAATTAGTACCGTCGGCGCATTCTTGATGGGTATTGGTACAATTGTCTTCTTGATCAATATCATTTCAACTTGGGCGAAACCAAAAACTGCTGTTGCAGATCCATGGGATGGACGTTCCCTTGAGTGGGCAATTCCTTCTCCTGCGCCTGAGTATAACTTTAAACAAACGCCGCTCGTTCGTGGTTTAGATGCTCTTTGGAAAGAAAAAATGGCAGGTAATAAAGAGATGATCCCGGCTGAACCTATCGGTTCCATCCACATGCCATCTCCTTCGATCTTGCCTTTGACAATGTCGCTTGGTTTGTTTATCGCAGGTTTCGGCTTCATGTATGAACATTACATTGTGGTTGGCATTGGTATGGCAGTTACACTGATCAGCATGTTCTTGCGTTCTGTGTACGACGACCACGGCTGGCACATTGAACCTGAAGAGCTTGAAGACAAGGGGGGAAGAGCGTGAGTACTCATCAAACAGGCGTACTGCCTGCGCATCCGGAAACGGCAACCCTTGAAGGGAAAAATAAAGTACTTGGTTTCTGGCTATTCCTTGGTGCCGAGGTTGTATTGTTCGGTTGCTTATTCGCAACTTACATTGCACTTCGCAACTCCGTTCCAGACGGTCCAACGGCGGAGGAGCTGTTTAAGCTCAACACTGTTGCCTGGTCGACATTTGTTCTCTTGACAAGTAGTTTAACGAGCGTATTCGCCATTATGGCGATGCACAAGCAAAAACTTGGTCAATTGCTGTTCTGGTTGTTGATTACAGTATTGTTCGGCTTAACGTTCCTTGGTATGGAGATCTACGAGTTTACAGAATATGTACACGAAGGTCACAAGTTCGTGACGAGCGCGTTCTCGACTTCCTTCTATACATTGGTTGGATTCCACGGAGCGCACGTAGCCTTCGGTATTTGCTGGATCACACTCTTGATTCTGCAAGGGTTGAAAAAAGGTTTGACAGTCGTTACAGCGCCGAAGTTTTATGTAGCTGCTCTGTACTGGCACTTTATTGACTTGGTTTGGGTATTTATCTTCACAGTTGTATATCTGATGGGGAAGGTGGGGCATTAAGATGAGCAACAATTCTCATGAAGCAACCACACCTAGTAAGCGCCACAAACCGGAATCACCGACGAATCACTACCTGTCTTACATTATCTCGATTGTACTGACGATGCTGGCATTTGCCGTCGTGCTTTACGGTGATCTGGATCGCTCATTCATTTTCATTTTCATCGTGACTTTAGCTCTGGTTCAAGCGGTTATCCAATTGTTCTTTTGGATGCATGCCAAAGAAAGAGGACATCTGTTTCCTCTGATTTTCTTGGCAGGCGGAGCCTTTGTCGCACTAACTGGAGTCATTACGGCCGTATATTGGGTTTGGTGGTAAGAAGCAAGAAGAGGCAACTTTGTCTAGGCAAAGTGCCTCCTCTTTTTTTCATTCATACAGGAAGAAGTATTTAACAAAGGAGATAGACGAAGCTATGAACCAAATTGGCGGTTTTTTTGAGCTGTGGAATCCTGTTTTGCTGCTAGTGGTCATCGTCGTGGGTTATGTATACAGTCGCTTAGTCGCAAAAGGGAATGGAAATTCCGCAGGGGAAGAGTCGGTTTCGGGGACGCAACAGCTATCTTTTTACTTTGGCTTAGTATTATTTTATATTGGGCAAGGCAGTCCAATTAATTTTTTAGGACATCACTATCTCTTCAGTATGCATATGCTGCAGCAGACACTGCTTTATTTGACAGTTCCGATTTTCATTTGGATTGGCATGCCGGCCTGGATGGTTCGGGCACTGCTTCTTAGAAACATCATCATCCGCGGCTTGTTCTCTTTCTTAACACGCCCGTTAATCGCATTATTCTTATTTAACATGCTTTTCTCGATCTATCATATGCCATTTATCATGGATGGCTTGATGCGCCATGAATGGCTTCAACTAGGGTATCATACGGTTCTTCTGATCACTGCATTTGTCATGTGGTTCCCTGTCTTTTGTCCAATTCCCGAAATGAATCGACTGAGCGAATTGAAGAAACTGGCCTACATTTTCGGCAATGGTGTCCTGCTGACGCCGGCCTGTGCTCTTATTATTTTCGCAGACACAGTCATTTATGATATGTACACGAATGTAACAATTCCCTTTACGCACCTCTCGACCCTCGATGACCAACAGCTCGGAGGCGTCATCATGAAAGTGCTGCAAGAGATCATTTACGGCGGGACACTCGCTTATATTTTCTTCAGATGGTACCGTAGAGAGCGCAGAGAGGAAGATGATCTGGACGCTATCCAAGCTCATGACAATTTGAATCCTCATGGCGGTAACTGGAATCGCGCTTAAAGAAAGGAATAAGGAATATGCATATTTTGCCTACGATTTCTACGACATTTATCGTGATCAGCGCCATTCTGGTGGGTTTTGGATGGTATCATATCCTTCAAGGAAATAGAGAAACACATCAAAAGCTCATGATATTCGGCGCGATCTTCGCGCTAGCATTCTTCATTATTTACATGTCGCGAACGTTGTTCGAAGGGAATACGTCGTTTGGTGGACCGGAAAGCTTGAAGCTGCCGTATCATTTATTTTTGTTCTTCCACATTACTTTAGCAACAGTCGGTGCAGTGCTAGGTTTGATTACGCTGTGGTTTGCCTACAAGCAAAAGTTTTTGAAGCATAAAAGAATCGGTCGTGTGGCGGCAATCGTATGGCTGTTAACAGCGCCGACAGGCGTTGTTGTTTATGTCATGCTTTACATCCTATATCCTGGCGGGACGACGAAGCCGGTATTGGATGCGATTTTCGGTCTATAAAAGAGAAGCTGAATGCGTGTGATCACTCACAATCATTCAGCTTTTTTTGTTTACATGACGGTTAAGGGTGCTCAAGGAGCTTGCCCAATGGTTTATAGACGGCTTCAACCCACAATGTGGGGCCCGGAAGATCCGGGAAAAAAATAAGCAGGGCCGCCAGCAGGCAGGCAATGACGGAAAAGACGATGAAAGCCGCTTTTTCCTTCTGCAAGTCCCGACTGATTCTCGGCCATTCATAGACGAAAATGAGCGCTACGATCGCAATGACCCCGCTTAATAATCCCCATTTCACTAGTCCCTCACCTCGTCCTCCGATACTCCAGCCGGTCCTGTCGATATACCAGGTCGGCGGACGTAAGCTTTCAAGTCAAAATTTACTTCGACCTCTGGATACATTTCGTCCCAGCGATCTTTCACCTGCTGCCACTCCTTCGGATATTTGCGGTGAAAAGCGCCGGCGAAATCGAAGATATCAGCATTCATCTTTTTTTGCACTTGCTCCAAACAAGCGCTGACCCGGCCTTCAATATTTTGCTTTAATTGTAATTCCAGAGAGCCCAGATGCTTGGGATTCATGAGATCCAGATTCGTCGCGTTCTGAATAATATCGTCCTCAGTAACGCCCCTTAACGTAATGCTCCATTTCCCATTGTCGATATGGGGGATTAGTTCTGAGCGGGCTTTGATTAATTTCATGGATACGAATCCGTTAGCCTCTTTGGGAGTATGGGTGACAACAGCTGATTCGACCTCGTCTCTTAGCCACAACGCACCTCTGGTTAGTGTGTCATCGATATGGCCGACCATCTTGTCTTTTTTAAAGATAGCCGATCCCGTAATATAAGGAACCGTGTTGTTTTTATTTTTGCCGTCATCAGCAGGTAGTTCGGTGATCCATGGCAGCGCGGCGGACTCTGAGTCCCCGATGATGCTGGCGCTGAGATCTTTTAAAGTGACCTTCAGCATCGCTTTGGATTTGGCCAGCTCACGCAGCACCTCCGACGAGCTTCGCTCCAAAGGCGGCATGAGCTCCAAGGCGCGTTTGGCGTCATTATCGCTGATAAACACGTAGGCGCCGATTCGGACTTGCGGATGACGGATCATGAAATCCAGGTGATTGCGGATGCCTTCTTCAGCTAAAGTCCGGCTGATGATGAATACCTCAGTGTGCCCCCAAAACACGCGGCGCGGCAGCTTTTCCTGTAACTTGGTCATCGCATCAACAATCGTCAAACCTTCCGCAGAACGGACAAACGTCAATCCCCCCGAACTCCCTCCGCCGCCGTTAAGCCCTTGCTGTACATTTCCGCCAGAGCTTCTGGGGACAAACACCTGTACAGAAAGCTCGATTTTCTTCGAGGTCTTCTTATCAATACCGGCAGCTGTAATAAGCGCCAAGTCATTGACTTCGACGCGATCCCAGCACCCGGTGAGCAGGCACGGGAGTCCGATAAGGATGCAGACGAGCTTTGACAGGAAACAGACGGTCCTCATGTCAGGTCCCCCTGGACTGGCGGCTTCTGCTTTTAACCATAATCAGTAACAGTAATAGCGCCGGAATGACCGTCTGGAAGGAAAGAAAGTAGAAGGGAGAGACTGAGCTGAGAAAATGGACAAGCTCCTGCAAGTTCGGCGCAGTCCAGATGCTGATCATCACTAGAATGAATCCGATGGGCAGTGTAAGGGGCCGGAAATCGGAAAGCTTGAGCCACTGAGCCGTGCCGGCGACGATAGCATAATAAAACATCGAGATTTTGACGAAGGTGCCGCCGACCCAGATCGCCATGACAAATGCCTCCAGATGCTCGAAAAAGTCAGCTATGCTGATATAGCGTGCGGCGACCATAACCGGATAGACCAGCGTCGAGGTTAACGCGCCAAACAGGAAATAGGAGGCCAGATTGGTGATGACAATCGTAAGCATGACGGTAGCAACGGCAATCATCCCCCACTTCGTACCCTTATTCCGGTCGGTCATGCAGGGCAGCAAGAACGTAATCAAAATAAATTCACTGAACCAGCCTGTTGGGACTAAAGAGCCCATGAGAGAAGGCTTCAATCCGTGTTCCAGGATCGGCAGCATATTTTTTGGGTGCAAGTCGGGAATTAGCAAAATCACGATGCAGATAAAAAGAAATAGGACGATGGGCACGAACATCTGTGCGGTTCGTCCGACAACTTCCACACCACCGCGCACGTTGAAGGCGCAAACGAGTACCATAGTGGCCATAACCACGCTTATGGGTGTATTTCTCAGGAAAGAGCCAACGATGAACTCTCCATACTCCCTGATAATAATCGCTGTAATGTGGAGAAAGAAAAGTAAATAGAAGAAGCCCAGCAGTTTGCCGATCCACCGACCGACGATGTGCTCGCTGAATTCAATAAGTGACATGTCAGGGTAGTAGTTATTCAGGCGTGTGGCAATAAACACGGTAATAAAGCCGGTGATGGATGCCCAGACAGGGGATAGCCATAAATCGCGTCCGGCGGTTTTGGCCGTGATGGCGGGCACTAACAAGATGGCTGTAGCTAAGATGGTCGGATACATAATATAAGCCATCTGGATGGCGGAAATCTTGCCTTTGTCGATCATCTCATTACCCCTATTCGCTCCCCCGGTTCGAATCCGGTTTCTGGCCAGGGGCTTGTCGGTATTTATTGCCGTCCCCTGTGAGATGAGGACGAGTATTTAACATCCAGAGCGGAGCACGCATGAGCACATCTTTCATATCGCGGGCTTTCATCGGTCCCATCGGTGACATGTAAGGGACGCCAAAAGAGCGGATCGTGCACAAGTGCACAACAGTAAAAATAACGGCGAGCATGATGCCGAGCAACCCAAGCACTCCCGCCAGCATAATGATAGGGAAGCGCAGCATACGGATGGCGATTCCAGCGGAGTAACGAGGAATCATGAAGGAAGATATGCCGGTAATGGCGACAACCATAACCATAGGCGCGGACACAATGCCTGCGGACACGGCAGCTTGACCGATGACAAGCGCCCCTACAATGCTGACAGCAGCGCCGATCTGTTTGGGCAGCCGGACACCGGCTTCCCGCAGAGCCTCGAAGGTGATCTCCATAATGAGGGCTTCAATCACGACGGGAAACGGGATTTCTTCCCGCGATTTTGCGATGCTGAAAAATAGCGATGTTGGAATCATTTCCTGGTGATACGTGAGCGTAGCCACATAGAGCGAAGGCAGCAGCAGGGAAATGACGAGTGCTGCATACCGCAGCCAACGGATAGTCGAGCTGAATGTGTAGCGCTGGTAGTAATCTTCAGCGGATTGAAGCAGTGAGTAGAACGTCACAGGAGCGATCAGGGCGAAAGGAGTACCGTCCACCAAAATGACGACTCGGCCTTCGAGCAGATTGGCGACTGCGACGTCAGGCCTTTCCGTATTCATAATTTGCGGAAATAACGAATGAGGGGCATCCTCAATCAATTCCTCGATATAGGCGCTCTCCAGCACGCCATCGATATCGATGCGTTCGAGCCTTCTCAGCACCTCATCAATGAGCGCTTGCTCGGCAATTTCGTCAATAAAGGCAACGACCAGCTCGGTCTGGGTAAATCGTCCAACCTTCAACGGCATCATCTTCAGCTGAGGGGTACGCAGCTTTCTCCGCAATAAAGACGTGTTCACACCTAGCGATTCTGTAAATCCTTCGCGCGGGCCGCGCACGACCGCTTCAGCAGTAGGCTCCTCAACCCCGCGTTTCTCCCACTTGGCCAAATTGAACGATAAACCGACAGCGTTATGATCAAACAGCAGTACCGGGCATCCGGAGGAAAGCTGATCGATACATTCTGCGATACTGTGCAGCTCTGTAATTTTTGGGACAGTCAGCTGCTGTTCAATGACAGTATGAATCGCTTCTGCGGGCTGGATCGTGATCTGTGCGAGCGGTGCAATCACGGACTTGTCGATGGCGTCATTGTTGGAGAGACCTTCAATGTAGATCAACGTCGCCTGAATCGAACGGTCAATGTACAGAGAGCGAAACACGACATCAGGACAATTGGTATAGATAGTATGCATCCGCTGTAAGTTGTCAGCTAAAACAGCTGACAGCGGAACTTGCTGAATGTGGAGGCTGTCGGGGGCTTCATCTGAAGCCGACGGATGGCGGAAGCCTGACTGCAGCAGGCGCTTCATGAATGCTTGGATAAGACATGACCCCTTTGAAAAAAGCAAAGTATGCCTAGAGTATTTCCAGAAACAAGGAAATTACTCGAAAAAAAGATAGCCGACAAGCACATGTTGGTGCTTGCGGGCTATCTTTTTTAAGCCTGCGTATGCGGTTGTTTGCCATCCAGCCCACGGCTGAGATAGACGACAAGTGCATTCAAGAGCAGGATGCCCATCGTGACGAAGAATACGGATTGGAATCCGTATTCGGCGGCGAGATGGCTGCCCATCAAGGGACCGATCAAATTGCCGAGGAACAGGGACGAGGTGTTGAAGCCGAAGGCGGTCCCTTGGATTTGCACCGGTGCGAGCTTCTTCACGAGCACGTTCAGAGACGGAATCATGCCGCCTATGAAGAGTCCAAGCAGGAATCGGCCGACGAGCAGCATGATGATGCTTGTGGCGAAGGCCTGCGGGACGAACGCCACCGCCGCCATAACCAGCGCCAGAATCAGCGTCCGTCGCTGGCCGACCCTGTCCCCGAGCCGTCCCAGCGTCGGGGACCCGAACAAGTTCGCGATGCCCGTGATCGCGACGACAAGCCCGGCCAGCAGCTCCAGATGGCTGCCGGAATACAGCGTCTTCGCGTACACGGTCACAATCGGCTCGATGCTCATCATGCCGATCTGGGTGATTAGCGAAGCGGCAAACACGGGCAGCAGCGGCTGGAAGAGGCTCCACTGTCGACGCTGCTTGTCTTTCTTCGAAACCGCAGGCTTGTGCGGCTCGTGAATGAAGATTAAGACTACGAGGCTGGCGCAGAGCATCAGCCCCCCGGTGAAGAAGAACACGTGGCTGTAGCCCAGAAATTCAGCCAGCAGGCCGCCGACAAGCGGGCCGATGAGCGATCCGGCGATAGAGCCGGTTTGCAGGGTGCCCAGCGCTTTCCCGGAATGCTCCGTCGGCGTAATCGAAGCCTGCAGCGAAACGGCCATCGAAATAAAGCCGGAGAAGATCCCGTTGAGCAGCCTGAGCGCCAGCAGCTGCCAAGGGGCCGTAACGATGCCCATTAGCGCTGTGACGACGGCCATGCCGAAACCGGCGCGGAGAAGCATGATTTTGCGTCCACGCTTGTCGGCGATTGCGCCCCAGAGCGGCTGGGTCAGGAACGATGTGACAAACTGCCCGGCAACGATCCAGCCCGTCCAGCGTTCGAGATCAGGCAGCTGATGAACGCCAAGCTGTTCTATATATAAGGGGAGAAAGGGCAGGACCAGATTCATGCCGCACATGATGGCGAAGTTGGCTATCCATAGAATCCATAACGATTGTTTCCAATGCAGGGGTGTAGGCATGGCAGGCAGGAGCTCCTTCCCGATTGATGATCGTTACAGTATACCACAATTTCCCTTCAGTCATGAGCCGATATGTCGTCGGTATTCGCGCGAATCAGTGCTACCTGCGATAGGTGCGAAATAAAATGTCATGGTTGTAATTGCCGAACCCTTCGCCATAGATCGTCAACCCGCCGACGTGCGCCGCCTGCTCGGGGACTTCAATGCGCAGTGTCCACTCGTTGCGGGACATGGGAATGTCTTTGACCGTTACCCCGGACAGTCGCTGACCGTCGAGGAATGTTCCCTCCTGTGTAATCCGGATCACCTTGAGCCAGCCGTATTGGTTGATGGAGTCCGGCCACCAGGCAGGCGTAAGCAGGCCGCGCCCTTGCCCGGAATCACCGGGACTCGTCCAATAGCCGAGCAGCGTCTCATTAACATGGAAATAAATATCAGATGGCCAATGCTCCTGCACGCCAGGCGCCTCCGAGCCGATCTCCAGGGAGATTTCGATCTCCTCCAGCGTTTGGCCGGCGAGCATATAATTCGGGATGCGGTATTCGACGAATCCCCGCCCGAACCACAGGATGCGTGCATGCATGCGCTCCGGCTCAAAGAAGTACCGCGGATCGTCATATTGGCCGATCGTATGATCGGCTGTCGCCAAGCCGCAAGTCGGGTACACGTCGAATCTTGTATAATGGCCGACAGGAATCGACACTTCATCGAACGAGCGGAGCTGTTCAGGCTGCGCAGGGAGTTTGATCTCGATGTGATCTGCGGCAATCGAGCATATTTTGTGCGTGCCGCCTAGTTTACGCACTAATTGAGTGGAGATAAGCCCGCCATTTTCCAATTTCTTCACATGCATGGTTACGATGGCGCTGCTCAATTCGAGCGTCGCCGCCAAATCCTTGACATTCATCGGCTGTTTCGCAAGCAGCTCCAGTATCGTCAGGCGGACATCGCTGGCAAGCGCCTCGTAGAGCGGCAGCCATTTGCGATCGGTTGAAGCGTGGATCATCACAAAGTTCCTCATTTCTGTAACCTCTAATTAATAAAAATATTAATCCAAAAAACTGGAAAAGAAAAGCTTGAAAGCTGGGTTATGGTGTTGTTTAATAGGATTATGGGTTAAATAAAAATATTAACTGATTTATATTTATATTAATCTAATGAAGAGGTGAGCGCAATGTCTTTGCAAGCGAAAATGATCGTTGACAAAGATTTTCAGGTGGGTGAAGTGGATCCGCGTATTTATGGTTCGTTCATTGAGCATTTAGGGCGCGCGGTGTACGGCGGCATTTATGAACCGGGGCATCCGCAGGCAGATGAGCAAGGTTTTCGCACAGATGTGCTGGAGCTGGTGAAGGGGCTGGATGTCCCGATCGTCCGTTATCCGGGAGGCAACTTTGTATCCGGTTACAACTGGGAAGACGGCGTCGGGCCGATCGCTGAGCGCAAGAAGCGGCTGGAGCTGGCGTGGCGCACGGTGGAACCGAACCTTTTTGGACTGAATGAGTTCATGGATTGGTGCCGTAAAGCGAATACCCAGGCGATGATGGCGGTTAATTTGGGGACGCGCGGACCGGATCAGGCCCGTGAACTTGTGGAATATGCCAACCATCCGTCCGGAAGCTATTGGAGCGACCTGCGGATTGCCCATGGCTATAAGGAAGCGCATGGCATCAAGACATGGTGCCTGGGCAACGAGATGGACGGTCCTTGGCAAATCGGCAGCAAAACCGCGGTGGAATACGGGCGCATTGCCTGTGAAACCGCTAAAGTGATGAAATGGGTCGATCCGACCATCGAGCTTGTCGCCTGCGGCAGCTCCGGTCTAAATATGACAACTTTCCCGGAATGGGAAGCTACGGTGCTGGATCATACCTATGACCATGTGGAGTACATCTCGCTGCATACGTACTATGGCAATAAGGCCAACGACGCTGGCAACTTCCTCGCGCAATCGATGGGCATGGATAAGTTTATCCATACGGTCATTTCAACAGCTGACTATATCCAGGCGAAAAAGCGGGGCAAAAAGAAAATTCATCTTTCCTTCGATGAATGGAATGTGTGGTACCACTCGCACGAAGCTGACCGCAAGCTGGAGCCGTGGCTGGTGGCGCCGCCGCAGCTGGAGGACGTGTACAACCACGAGGACGCGCTGGTCGTCGGCTGCATGCTGATCTCTTTGCTCAAGCGGGCTGACCGTGTGAAGATGGCCTGTATGGCGCAGCTCGTGAATGTGATCGCACCGATCATGACGGCGAACGGCGGCGCAGCTTGGAAACAGACGATTTACTATCCGTACATGCACGCCAGCGTTTTTGGCCGCGGCACCGTACTTGTGCCGCTCATTAAATCGCCGAAATACGATGCCAAAGATTATTCGGATGTTCCTTATCTGGAGGCGGTTGCCGTACATAACGAAGCGTTGTCGGAAGTGACCGTATTCGCCGTGAATCGCCATTTATCGGCAGAGCTGCCGCTTGAGCTCGATCTGCGCAGTTTCGGTGCTTGCCGTGTGATTGAACACATCGTCCTGGAACACGATGATCTGAAAGCGGCGAACACGCTGAGTGATCCGGATCAGGTGAAGCCGCACACCGGCGGCAATGCGCAAGTTACGGACAGCGGTCAGGTTCAAGCAGCGTTGGGTAAGGCATCGTGGAATGTGATCCGCTTGAAATTGGTGTAAATTGCATAAGGCATGGTGCCGGAGAGCCGATCTCCGCCCATGCCTTTCTTTATTTTACCTTCAATGCTTTGGTATCATGGAGGAAATAATGAGTATGGAGGGTAAGCAGATGAAGTTTAAGCTGTTCAGTGTAATTTTGCTGACTTTAAGCTTGTCCGCCTGCGGGAACAAACAGCAACAAGCCGAACCCGCAGCTGTTAAAGCGGACGCCGCTACCGTGTATAAAAATTTTTGTATCAGTTGCCATGGGGCAAACCTGCAAGGGGGAGAGGGCCCCAATATTCAAAAAGTGGGCGAGCGATTAAGCGAAGAGGAAATTATTACGCGCATTCAAAAGGGTGGGGGCGGCATGCCGCCGTTCCAGGTCGCATTGAAAGATGAAGAGCTGAAAGCATTGGCATCATGGCTAGCCGGTTTGAAATAAATGGAACTTAGTTTATTTTAAGGTTAGCTACATAATTTCTTCACAATTGCACTTTATAATGAGGGGCTTAGAGGAGAGTGATGAACATGCACTTGAATTTAGAGCCTCGGAGCCATCGGATTTCGAAATCAAAACAATCGAAGAAGATGAGACTTAATAATCCGGGAGCGATCATTGCCAGTCTGTTTTTCTTAGTTTGCTTACCTATTGTATCCGTTATTGGAATCGAATACTTGGAGCGCGGATCCTTACATGACACGATTCATTGGTTAATGTCCTATAAGAGGCTGTTTTTGCTGAATGTAGGACTATCCTTTTGTCTATTACTATTTATTCAAGCGATTGTGGGTTCGCTCGCGATCTCCGGAGCCATTTCTACGGTATTATTAGGGTTAATGGCATTAATTAGTTACATGAAAGTGAAAATGATCGGTGAGCCCTTCTTTCCATGGGACATATTGCTGAACAAAGAAAGTATGGACATTGCCTCGCTCGTGACCGGCAAAGCGGCAATGATTCGTATTGTTTCGATTGTGGCAATTATTGTCGTGGTGTTCCTGCTCAGATGGGTGCTGCCTCGCTGGAAAATGCCGATCGTCATGCGTGTCGCCATGGGGCTGTTCGCGCTTTATGCGCTTTACGCTTTTAGTGTGAAGACTCCGATGGCGGGCAAAGTACTGGACCGTGCCGGTGTTAACGAAATCGTGTGGAATCAACAAGAGAACTATACAAACAACGGTCTTGCGTTAGCTTTTACACTTAATGTAAAAAATTCGATCGTACAAAAGCCGGCTAACTATAACGATCATGCCATAGCAACAGTTGCTGCCAACCTTCAGCAGTCCAATCAGCAGCAAGCCAAATTAGCCAACAATGGACTCATCAACGGTAAAAAGCCGAATGTAATTTTCATCATGAGCGAAGCGTTCTGGGATCCGACCTTGCTGTCAAACGTGACATTCAGCGAAGATCCGCTGCCGACGATTCACCAATTACAGAAGGAGTCGACGTCAGGCTACTTGCTGTCACCACAATTCGGGGGCGGTACGAGTAACGTTGAGTTCGAGGTACTGACAGGCGATTCCATGAGCTTCTTGCCAGGCGGTTCTATTCCTTACCAGCAGTACGTGAACAAGCCGGTTCCAAGCTTGGCCAGTTACTTTGCCGATCAAGGCTACAAAAGTATGGGCATTCACTCTTATGAGGGATGGTTCTGGGATCGTAACACGGTTTACAAGCAATTAGGGTTTGAAAGCTTTAAAAGTAGTGAGCATTTCGAAAATCCGGAGGTAAAAGGGTACTTCATCTCCGATGCCGAGGTTTCCAGAAATATTATCAAAGAAGTCGATAACACGGATAATCCGATGTTTATTTATACGGTTACGATGCAAAATCACGGTCCATATGACGACCCTCGTTACGGCAAAAACAATTTTGAAGCGACAGGTCCGCTGAGTGAACAGGCCAAGTCGATTTTGGAGACGTACACGCAAGGTGCGCACGACGCTGATCAAAGCCTGAAAATGCTGATTGATCACTATCAGAACTCGGATGAGCCAACGATGATTGTCTTTTATGGGGATCATTTGCCTATGCTGGGACTTGATTATCAAGTGTATAAGGAAGCAGGATTTATTCATTCGAGCAATCCGAACGAGTGGACTCTGGATGAAGTGAAAAAAATGCACAGCATCCCGCTCGTCACGTGGTCGAACTTCGATATGCCGAAGCAGCAGATCCCGCTGCTCAGCGACTCCTTCCTCGGTGCGCATGTCCTTGATATGCTGCACATGGAGAAGCCGGCCAATTTCGCGCTGAATGCGCAATTGGCGAATCAAGTGCCGGGCTTGCTCAGCAATCTGGTTGTCGACAGCAACCAAGAGCTATATGCGCAGGTGCCCGATGCGTCCAAGACGCTCGTTGACGATTACCGCAACGTGCAGTATGACATGCTCTTCGGCAAGCAGTACATGGCGGAGTATCTCGACCATGACTACTTGACGAAGACCGCGCAAGCCAGCTACAACGCCGAGTTCGGCGGTGACGGTACCGAAGCGAAGCGCGCGGGAGAGAGTGAAAGCACGCCGGAAGCGAAGCCGGTCAGTGCGCAGTGATCTTAACGGAATGGTCAGTTCCGTATCTGAAAACCCTGTACGTGATTACCGCATCAAAATGGTTGATATTAGAAGCACCTGCTTCTTGTCCTCTTCATAGGACATGAGCAGGTGTTTTTTGTCATTTATGATGCTGAAAATTAAACGGTCATCGGTCTTTTTGGCATGGCTCATACAAGTGAAAAAATATTTTTGGAAGGAGTTTGATATAAAGTGTAAAATATGTAATTAATTTTACATATGTTTGAGTGGAACGAAGGTGATATATGACGCACCCTGTTTAAATAATAATACAAGCGGGTGAACTTCAAAAAATGAACATTGTTATTCTTAAAGGCACTGACCATTCATCCTGTATTGAAATTCATTTCGAAGTTTTGCACCATTATCCTGGCGAGTATGAAGGTAGTCGTATTCGTGTTACTTTCTACAGAAATGAACAAGTTGAAAGAACGATAGTTATGGGGTGGACGAACAGAACGATCGTTCCCTTTATTAATTTATTGTTGAATTTCCCTTTAAACAAATCTTTTGGTGCCTATTATCATTTCGAAAAACATCTTCAATTACACTGGATTTATGAGGGGAGTACTGATCTGTACTTGCTGATCTTCGAAGATCAAGGAAAAATATTTCCAATAAAAACCAGCGAAAGTCATCTAATCAAGTTTGGGCACGATCTCGATCTTGCAGTAAAATCATCTCCGAATTCGAGTAGCTACGGGAAATGAAAAAGGTGGCGCGTCGGGTGTGAAGTGCGCTAAAAAAATGTAGCTGGTAGATAGCAGTAATTTCGTTGGTCTCAGGAACTTTAGCTACATAGATAACCAAGCAGCTCTCCCAAAGGAGGGCTGTTTCCTCGATAGAATATCCGCCTTTTTGTGCACTAAAAAAAATGATTGCCAGCAGTCTGCTTATTTTGGTAATATATATTTCTCTCTCTACGCGGCGGCTGCATGGAAGATAATGGTTGTACTATATCCGGGAGGTGTGACATGCTTTTTGCAGTGTTGGCACGCAAAGCGTACGCCAGGAACCTGCAGTATCGCGGCTCGCATTTGCTGCACAATGTAGTGAGCGCAGCCTTTGGTTTTATTTATGCCAGCATCTGGTCAGGCTTAGGAAGCGGGGACGCCGCACTAGGCGACTACGGTCACCAAGGGATGCTCGGCTACATCGCTTTCAATCAGGCCATTCTCTGGATCACTTTATTCACCACCAATGGGCTTGGGCTCGAACAGTCAGTTCGCTCCGGACAGATCGCAGTCGATCTGATGAGGCCCCCACACTTGTTCTATCAGGCGATGAGCCGGGAATGGGGGCAAGTGCTCTACAATCTGATTTACAAGTTTTTCCCGATTTACATCCTCTATTTCTTCATTTTCTCCTTAAAGTTACCTACTCAAGCATCTGTTTACGGCTGGACGGCGCTGGCGCTGGTCATGGCAGCCTACATTTCCATCTGCATGAATTACTTAATCGGCGTTGCGGCGCTCTGGACAACAGAATCACGTTGGTTCTACTGGGTGAATTATGCGCTGAGCATGTTGTTATCCGGTTTTTTTATCCCTCTGGAATGGCTGCCGGGATGGCTGCGAACGGTTAGCTATTGCTCTCCTTATCCGTATTTGCTTTACTATCCGACTCGAATTTACATGCAATTCGAACATGGAACGATGGTACTCGGGGCCCTTTGTTGGTGCATCGGGTTTACTTGTGTCTGTTTGACGGCAACGAGCGCCGTGCGCAAGAAGCTGGAGGTGCAGGGAGGATGACGACGGTCAGGCTGTATGTACTGCTCTTGAAAGCCAGTTTGCGGAGCCGGATGCAGTATAAATTTAATTTTGTGTTCTCGACTTTGATGGCAGCTATGGTGCAAATTGCAGAATTTCTGATGGTCGCGCTGGTGATGATGAAATTCGGCAATATCAAAGGGTGGAGCCTCTACGAAGTGTGTTATTTGTACGGAGTCATCATGATATCCAAAGCGATCTATCGCACGTTTGCTTCGGATGTGCATCATCTGGAGAAATACCTGGTAAGCGGTGATCTCGATCCGCTGCTGATTCGTCCACTGCCCGTGCTGCTAGCGCTGATGACGCAAAATGTGCGAATTTTATTTGCCGAGGTCGCGCAGGGGATCGTTTTGGTGGTCGTTGCCATGAATGCGCTGATGGCTGGCGGTCAATTAGACTGGACAGCCATTCCGATCACGCTGCTTATGATTTTGACCGGAACGGTCATTCTCTTTGCGATCGGACTTGCTACAGCTGCTGCAGGGTTCTGGCTGACGCGGATCGAATCGCTGCAAAACCTGACGGAAGACGCTTCGCACACGGCAGTCCGTTATCCGCTGTCGCTATATCCCAGATGGCTTCAGGGGGTATTATTGGTGCTTATCCCGGTTGGGTTCGTGAACTATATGCCCGCTTTGTATGTGCTGAGGGGACAAGGCGGCGCGATCATGCTGTGGGGCACAGCTGGCGTCGCGGTGGCGGCGCTGCTGCTGGCCATGAGTCTTTGGAAGCTTGGTTTATCGCGTTATCAAAGCACAGGAAATTAATGAATAGAGAGGATGTATACAGTGATCTCGGTTCGTCAATTGCGCAAGACGTTTCAAACGCCTGTCATTCAGGAAGGGAAATTTGCCGGCATCCGAACACTGCTGTCGCGAAGCTACAAGGAGAAGGAGGCGGTGCGGGATGTCAGCTTCAACATTGAATCAGGGGAATTTGTCGGGTATATTGGTCCTAATGGCGCGGGCAAATCGACGACGATCAAAATGCTGACCGGCATTCTCCATCCGACGTCGGGCGAAGTACTCATCCACGGGCTCAGCCCGCAAAAGCACCGTAGGCGCGTGGTCACACACCTCGGTGTGGTGTTCGGTCAGCGCACGCAGCTGTGGTGGGATTTGCCTGTTAAAGACTCGTACGAGATTCTGATCGCGATGTACCGTGTCGACCAGGCGGCAGCCCGGCGGAGGCTAGGGGAACTCGAGGAGCTGCTGGAGCTCCGCGAGTTCCTCGATACGCCTGTCCGCAAGCTGTCTCTGGGACAGCGGATGCGCGCCGACCTGGCAGCGGCGATGCTGCATGATCCGGACATCCTGTTCCTGGATGAACCGACGATTGGTCTGGATGTGGTTGCGAAGCGGAGTATTAGGGGCTTCCTGAAGGCGCTGAACGAGGACTTCGGCAAAACAATTTTGCTGACGACGCATGATATGGACGATATCGAGCAGCTGTGCGAGCGTGTGATCGTCATTAACCATGGGCAAATCGGTTACGATGGCGCGATTCACCAGCTGCGCGAGCGGATCGGCCTGCCGACGATGCTGAAGGTCACATTCCGCGGGGCCTATGCGGTACCGGAGGAATGGGAGCTGCCGTTCCGGATTGTCGGCCAAGAGGCGGATTCACTGACGCTGGCTTGCAACCGCAAAGAGCTGAAAGCGATGGATGTACTGCGAATCGTAAGCAGCTGGGGCGAGCTCGACGATGTCCATATGGAGGAGCCGGAATTTGAAGAAGTGATCCACGGGGTGTATAAATAGAAGTATTGGTGCAACACGATCAGGATGATTCATGATCTGAGTTTGTATATAGGAAGGGTTGAATAAAGATGGCGATATCAATAGATGAACGTGAGCGGGAAGCTGGGCGCGTAACTTCGGTACGGGCGAGCATTAAGGAGCGGATCGGCGAGCTCCGGCAAATCGCGGATGAGCGGCGTGCGGAGGTGACGGCGATTGGCCGGGCATTCTGGGACGATATTTCGGTCAATGCTGACAATGCTGACGATATTATCGAAACGGCGGCGAGTATGGCCCAGCAGGAGCATGTTCTGATGGGGCAGGAGCGAAGCCTGCGCGTCGCTCAGGATGGACTGCGTAAGCTGCAGCGCGTCGTCGATTCGCCTTATTTTGCCCGGATTGACTTTATCGAGCAGGGCCAGCAAGAGCGTGAGGCCATCTACATCGGGCTCACCTCCTTCATCGACCCGCATAACGATGAAATCCTCATTTATGACTGGCGGGCGCCGATTGCCAGCTTGTTCTACGACTATCCGCCGGGGCCAGCCACCTACACGACGCCGGAGATGGACGTCAGCGGGGAGCTGCTGCTGAAGCGGCAATATATCATCAAGAGCGGCAAGCTGCAGGATGTGTTCGATACAGGCATCAGCATCGGCGACGAAATGCTGCAGCAGATTCTCAGCCGCAGCGCTGACGAGAAGATGCACAGCATCGTGACCACGATCCAGCGCGAGCAGAATCAGATCATCCGCGATGACCGGCACAAGGTGCTCGTCGTCCAAGGCGCGGCCGGCAGCGGCAAGACATCCGTGGCGCTGCAGCGGATCGCTTACTTGCTGTACAAATACCGGACGACCTTGTCCGCCGATAATATGATTCTCTTTTCGCCGAACTCGTTGTTCAGCGATTACGTCTCCAACGTGCTGCCGGAGCTGGGCGAAGCGAATATGCAGCAGACGACGTTCCAAGACTATTTGGCCCACAAGCTGAGCGGGACCGGACTTGCCATCGAGGACCCTTACGACCAGTTGGAGTTCATCTTGACCGGTGACGAGGACGATGCCGCTTATGAAGCACGCATGCAGGGCATTCGCTACAAAACTTCGGCAGCGTTTCTGCAGGTGATCGAGGCTTACGGCGAGCAGTTGAAATCCGGCGGCATCCGCTTCCGTGATTTCGTCGTCGGTAAGAAGGTGCTGATTTCGGCGGAGCAGCTCAGCGAGCGCTTCTATGCCAAAGCCTCGACGCAGTCTATCGGCGATCGGATGGAGCGGCTCACCGAGTGGATTCTGAGCCAATTGGACGATATTCAAGAGGACGTGCAGAAGCGGTTCTACCGCAAAATGGTTCGCGAGCCTAAGTATATCGGCACCGAGCAGGAAATGAAGCGCATGAGCAAGAGCAAGGCGCACAAGGCAGTGGACCCGCTCAGAGAGCAGGCGAGCAGCCTGGCGTACATCGATGCGCTGGGCATGTACCGCGACTTGTACGCGCAAACCGGGCTGCACCAGGCGCTGGCGGAGCATTCCGGGCAAAGCCTCCCACCGGCGTGGGAGACAATCCGGGCGTTCACCATGGAAGCGCTGGATCAAGGGACGATGCTGTATGAGGATGCGACGCCGCTCGTGTATTTGAAAGGCCTGGTGGAAGGCCAGCTCCGCGTCGGCAAAATCCGTTACTGTGTGGTGGACGAAGCGCAGGATTACTCGCCGTTCCATTACGCTTACTTGAAGAAGCTGTTCCCCCGCGCCCGGTTCACCTTGCTGGGCGACTGGAATCAGGGCATCTTCACGCATGCGAATGCGCATACCGGCGAGTACGCTTCGATTAGCGAGCTGATGAAAGAGGACGAGACGGAGACGATCCGCCTCGTCAAGAGCTACCGCTCGACCCGCGAGATTATGGAGTTCGCGGGTCAGGTGCTGCCGGAGGGCGAGCCGGTCGAGCCCTTCAGCCGCTCCGGCGAGTCGCCGCGCCTGCTGCACGCGGACGACGAGACCGAGCTGAGCCGCCTCGTGGCGGAGGCGGCCCGGAAGCGGCGCGACGGCGGTGCAAGCTCCGTCGCGATTCTGTGCAAGACCGAGCGCGAGACGGAGCGCGCGCACGGGCTGCTGCTGCCGCTGCTGCCGGAGCTGCAGCGGATTCACAAGCTGACGCAGCACTACGAGGCTGGCGTCATGATTTTGCCCGCGTATCTCGCCAAAGGGCTCGAGTTCGACGCGGTCATTCTGTACGACGCGGGCCGGTCCGTCTACGCCAATGGGAGGGAGCGCAAGCTGTTCTACACGGCTTGCACCCGCGCGCAGCATCACCTCGATGTGTGCTACCTGGGTGAAATGACACCTTTTCTAACCGACAAATAGACGGAAGTCCAAACCCATCCGCTCCTATCCTCATAGGATATGGTAGGCAACAAGGAAGATCAGTCGCCCGAAGCAGAGGGGAGGCATAACCATGTCGAACGTCGGATACTCAAGTGCAGCTATTATTCTGGTGCTTTACATTTTGTTGGTGATTATTCTTGCCACATTTTAATTGCTGATTACACTTGCATGTTCATGTGATAAACGAAGCTGGGCTGTCCCGTGCGTCATGAAAATGACCAGGGCACAGCCTTTTTCATTTTGCCCATCCATAACTGATGCATGATCGGCTTGATTTTTGGATACCGTAACCAAAAAGGCTGCTTTTCAGCCTGCTTTAGGAGAACCCCGTATGCAGGTAACCAAAAAGATTTCCGCCTTGCAGCTCTATTTCATTTTTATTTTATCGATTGGCATCACGAACCATGTCCTGTTGATTCCGGTTTTACTTCATGCAGCCAAACGTGACTCCTGGATCGGGGCTTTGACCGCGCTCGTTCCCATTCTTCTTATAGCATGTCTCCTGTATGCCGTTGTTCGCAAGACAGCTCCCCATTCGATCATCAAATGGCTTAATCATCGTTACGGCAAGCTCGTTACGATGCCCGTCGTTGCGATTGCAGCCGGCGTTAGTTTAATGAATGCCATCATTACCTTAAAAGACGTCATCATTTGGACGAACGTCTCTTATTTGCCTCGAACACCGCAGGCTATCATCAATCTCTTGTTCGTGATGTTCTGTTTCTTTTCCGTTCGCGCCGGACTGCGTGCCATTGCCATATCCTCCGGAATATTGCTGCCGGCTGTTGTTCTCCTTGGCTATTTTGTTATGGGCTCCAATTTTCAGTTTAAGGATTACAGCTTGCTGACACCGCTTTTTACACACGGATATGGACCTACGCTCCAAGCTGCGCTTCTCACCTGCGGCGCCTCGAGCGAAATAATTTACCTGCTCTTTTTTCAACATCATCTTTCCACACCGATGCGTCTTTCTTCCTTGCTGATTATTGCAGTCTGCCTGGTAGGCTTATCGCTTGGCCCCTTGATGGGCTCGATCGCTTTATTCGGGCCGTTTGAAGCGGCTAACTTAAGATATCCTGCCTTCGAACAGTGGCGCATGGTCAGCATGGGGAAATATATTTCCCACCTGGATTTTCTATCCATCTACCAATGGATCTCCGGCGCATTTATCCGCATCTCCATCCTGCTGTACCTCTTCCTGGATATGATTGGCGCGGCTAAGCCCCGTTCCCGGACGGTGGTATTGGCGATTGTCTGCGTTCTGCTCATTGGTCTGGGTTTTTACCCGATTGAAGATGCGTGGCTCCTGCATCAGATCCAGACGTGGTACTATCCGCTGCTTCTGGTGATTAGTACAGGTTTGCTGGTTGTCCTGCTTGGTTTGTCCTACCTGCCTAAAAAGCCAAAGGAGGGAACATAAAATGCTCGAACAACAGTTGCGCTCTTTTTTTGCGAAATCGGATGATGTCATTATGAAATCAAGCGCTCTGGGTGGCGAAGACGCCCAGAACAAAGTGCTGCTTATTTATTGCGAAGGTATGAGCAACCGGGGACACCTGGAGCAATTGGTGATGCCCCAGCTTCATGCGCTGTTTGCGAATCATCTGGAATTTCAAGGCTCTGAGCTGGATGTGAATACGATGCTTCAGTTGAACGAGATGACGGGGATTAACGAGCCGGGCTTCCTGCAGAGACTATCGGTTCTCGTGTATCGGGGCGAGCTCGCACTGTTTTTTGAGCAGTCCCAACGGTTGTATACGCTCGACATTGCTTCGCCGCCGAACCGTTCGCCTGAAGAGTCCGCAACGGAAACAGCAATTATGGGCGTCCGCGACGGGTTCATTGAGGATATTCGGATTAATATCGCCCTCATCCGCAAACGCCTGCTCACGAATTCACTATGCTGCGAAAAATTCGATATTGGCCGGAGGAGCCATACGACTGTGGCCTTGCTGTATCTCGATGATGTGATCAATAAGGATGTATTGGCCGATGTCAAAAGCAAGCTGCAGCGAATTGATGTCGATGGACTCGTCAGCAGCGCGCAATTGGAGGAAAGCTTATCGGAGAGGAAATATCCGTTTTTTCCTCTGCTCAACTACGCCGGGCGGCCCGATTTCATTGTTGAATCTTTGCTTAAAGGACGATTTACACTTCTGGTGGATGGAAATCCGCTTGCACTCGTAGCGCCAGCCAATCTGTTTATGATATTAAAATCGCCGGAGGATTTGCATTTTCCATTTTACTATGTCGCCTTCGAACGCGTTTTACGGATCGCGGGCCTCATTATTGCGGCGCTGCTTCCTGGATTTTGGATTGCTCTGTCCGCATATAACATTGAACAACTACCGTTCCCGCTTGTAGCGACCATCTCCTCCTCGAGATTAGGACTGCCGTTGTCCGGCCCTATCGATTTCATTCTGATGATCATTTTGTTTGAATTGTTCCGGGAAGCGGGAATGCGGCTGCCCAAAGCGGTTGGTCAGACGGTTACGGTCGTCGGCGGCTTAATTGTCGGCGATGCGGCTATTCGAGCCGGTGTGACGAGTCCGACCACGCTGATGGTCACTTCCGTTTCGACGATCGCGATGTTTACGCTGGTCAATCAATCGTTAAGCGGAACGATTACGGTGCTGCGGATTATCATCCTTTTTCTCTCCACCTTATTTGGCATATTCGGGTTTATGCTGGGGCTCTTCGGCGTTGTTCTTTATTTATCGACGCTGGAATCGTTCGGTATTCCTTACTTGGCTCCCGTGTCCCCGCCAACTTTCAAAGATATCGTTGCCGCCCTGTTCCAGAAGCCGTGGAAGTTTATGAAACAAAGACCGGACATGCTGCAAACAGAGGACAACACCAGCCATGGGGATGATCAGACATGATAAGACGTGTACACATACTTGTCATAAGTCTTGGTTTGCTGTTCCTTCAGACCGGATGCTGGGATGTAAAGACGATTCAGGACACCAACTATGTGACAGCACTAGGTTTCGATTACGACAAGGGGCAGTTCGTTGTCTATGCGCAAATGCTTGATTTCTCCAATGTGGCCAAACAAGAGGGGGGCAAGGCTGCAATGACCGGATCGATTTGGATCGGAAGGGAGGAGGGAGCGACAGTCGGAGACGCCTTCAGCAACATCTACAAAACGTCGCAGCAGCGTGTTTTTTGGGGCCATGTCGTGGCCTTTGTTTTTACCCAGAAGGCGCTGGAAAAAGGGCTTCAAGAATTTACGGACAGCATCACCCGTTATAATGAAACCCGATTTACCCAATGGGTTTATAGCACATCGGAACCGCTTGAACGTATATTTGCAACGACCCCGTTTTTTAATCTTTCTCCTATGGCTTCCATTTTGGCACATCCAGTGGATACGTACAGGCAGCGGTCTTATATTGCACCTACCCGTTTGTACCGGGTTGTTTCCATAATGAGGGAGCCCGGAAACAGCTTGGTGCTTCCTTCCTTGGATATTGAGAGTAAAACTTGGGAAAAGAACGGGAAATCCGATCCCAAACTGGAGATCAGCGGCATGCATGCTTTGGATAATGAGAATCATGTCCTGTATTTTCCCGAGTCTCAGCTGTCAGGCATGCGCTGGTTGAATAAGTTCACTTCGCGTACGCCGGTGACGATTACTGCCGATGGCAAGCCAGTCTTCACCGCCTATGTCGACAATCCTCAAAGTGACGTTAAGGCGACTGTTGAAGGGAATCAAGTGAATTTCGATATTCACGTTAGCTGCAAGGCGATTATTCGCGAAATATTCAATACGACGGATGAAGCGACCATGAAGAAGAAGATTTCAGAGGTGATTCAAAAGGAAATTCGCCAAACCTTCGATATTGGAAAAAAACAGGACGTGGATTTGCTGCGGATGGAGCATGAATTGTACCGCAAGTATTTTGGGCAGTGGGCGCGCCTTACGGACAACGGGCAAAAGCGTCTGCAAGATTATCAGATCAACGAGGTCCATGTCGATATCGATATTTTGCATGGAGGCATGTACAAAATGAAAAAGAATCAGGAGAAAAGGGGACAGCCCAAGCAGTATTAATCATGCTGCTCCATGGTTGGATGCGCCGCGTAAGCGGCGTTTTTTTGTGGCTGAAACAACCTTTCAGCGGCGCTTGCTAGTGCTCACTAGCCCACCAACGTCAGGCACGACGCTGGCTATCGACTAGCCCATCAGTGACCGGCAGTCGCCGCAAATTATCGGTTAGCCCATCCACACAACCGTCATCTAGACCAGGCACCTCACGAACCGTATCAGGCAGCAGCCTCCCCGGAGCCCAGCCATTCCCAGCCGAATTTATATTTTTTTAAGAATTGTTTTAGTTGAGGTTAAGAACTGTTTTATAGGCAGTTAAGGCTCACGGGATATGATGAATACAAGGGAGCGAGAGCAGCTTCCAATACGAGAGAAGCGATAAGCTTACGGAGGCAGAGATATGAATAAGAAGTTAGCGATGATGGGATTAGGCGTAGCCGTCGGCAGCATGATGCTGGTGACATCAGTCTATGCCGGTGTGGGAGACGCGCCTGGGTACGAGGCGTTTAAGTCCGCCTTCAAGCAGACGGCCGCGGTAGACAACGTCACCCGTCAGATGAATGTAACGTTACAGGACAATGGCAAGCAGCTGTTGAATGTGCAAACGACGATCAAAAGCGATCGCAGCGATCAAGCCGGCAGTGCGCAAGTAGTCGTTAACGACGGCACAGAGGTGCAAACGGTCAACTTTTACAATCAGGACGGCAAACAGATCGTGAAATCGGATGCATCCGACGTCTACAAAGTCATCACACACGATAACTCGAATCGGGCATTCCGCGAACTGGAAGGCTCCAATCATGCGCCGGATCCGCAGGCGGTTCAAGAGGTTGAGCATGTCGTTGATGCGCTCGTCGGCAACTTAAAGAACTATGTCACGATGGACGAAGCGCCGGGGGACGTGAAAGAGATTCATTTTAAACTAAGCGGCAGCCAAATCTCCCCTGTAGTGAACACGATCGGTTCCTTGGTGCTGAAGCATGGAACAGCTGAGAGCATGAATCATCCGGTGCCGGCGAAGGCCGATACACTTGGTATCGATGTGGGCACGCTGCGCAACAGTCTGCCGCAGTTGGCTAATGACATCAAAATGGATGCCGTAGCGGTGAACGCGACGATCGATGCGGACAATCATATTACGAACCAGACGGCCGAGATTCATATTTCCGGAACTGACGCACAGGGCGCTGCACACGAAGTGGTGCTGAATATGGACATGACCTTGTCCAGCCTGAACAGCACGGTGCCCGACAAGGTGGATTTGAGCGGCAAGCAGATCGAAACGGTACAGGCCAATGATTTGCACCACAAGCGTTGGGGCGCAGCTCAATAAATAGATGGAGGAGGAATGTGATCCATTTCTCCTCCTTATTTTGTACGGGGAAAGGTGGACAGATACAATGAAACCGGTTGTCGAGATCAGGCAGCTTACGAAAAAGTATAATAATGCGCGCGGCGTGCATGACGTGAATATGACTGTCCAGCAGGGTGATATTTACGGCTTCTTCGGCCCGAATGGCGCCGGCAAAACGACGGTTATGAAAATTATAACCGGTCTGAGCAAAGCGCAGCACGGTGAGGCGAAGCTGTTCGGTTACGACATCAACGCCCAGTATGAACAGGCGATGGCCAAGGTTGGCGTGCTGATCGAAACGGCAGAGGCGTACACGTATATGAGCGGCAGGCGCAACCTGGAGCTGGCGGCCCGCTTTTATCACGGAATCGGGCGCGGGCGTATCGATGAGGTGCTGGAGCTCGTCGGGCTGACGCCGTACCAGCACGAGAAAGCCGCGGGCTACTCCCTCGGCATGAAGCAGCGGCTCGGGCTCGCACTGGCGCTGCTCGCGAAGCCGGAGCTGCTGATCCTCGATGAGCCGACGAACGGCCTCGATATCGAGGGCATGGTGCAGATGCGCGAGATCATCATGCGGCTGGCGCACGAGGAGCACATCACGTTCCTGATCTCCAGCCATCTCATTCACGAGATGGAGTTGATGTGCAACCGGATCGGCATTCTTCATCAGGGGAGGCTTGTCCGTGAGGCGCTGGTCTCCCAGCTTGTCCAAGGCGGGCTAACGTTGGAGCAGGCCTATTTGCAGGAAATCGAAGGCGTAAGGAACGTAAGGAAGGAGGAGGCGGCCCATGCATAGCTTTACGGCAAGCGTCTGCAACGAAAGCATTAAAATCGCGTCGAAAAAGAAGACGATCTTTTTTCTGGCCGTCACGCTCCTCCTGCCCGTCCTGGCTGGCGTGCTGCTGTCACGCTTTCAAAGCGGGATCGGCATCGGCGCGGTGGCATCGCAGGATTTTCCGATCATCATGCTTGGTTTATTCAGCAGCCTCTTCTTACCGTTGTTCGTGTTCATGGGCGCGGCTGACGTATTCTCCGGCGAGATGGGCGACCGCACGATGAAACTCGCACTGACCCGACCGATCTCGCGCTTCAAGGTGTTCGCTTCCAAGCAGCTGGCGCTGTTGCTCTACATCGCGCTTTATTTGCTCGCCGCGCTGCTGGCGTCCGTGCTGTCAGCCTTGTTTTTCACGCATTTCGGCGGCATCGCTACCGTACTTGACTGGCTGCTTCCCTACGGCTCGGCCTTCGTGCCCTTGCTCGTCATGAGTGTCGCGGCGGTGTGCCTGGCGCAGTTCTTCTCCAGCAGCAGCTCGGCGCTAACCGTGAGCATCCTGCTCTACGCAGGCTTGAAAGTCGCGGCTTTCTTCATTCCGCAGCTGGCGGCGTACTCGCCGACGGCTTATACGGATTGGCATATGCTGTGGATCGGCGGCACGCTGGCCGGTGCGAAAATCGCGAATATCTTTATGTTTTTAATGGCGTGTAGTATATTGTTGTTTACAGCGGGTTACTATTTGTTTGATAAAAAGGAGATTTGATCCAGATGTCGATTCGTTTGCGGCTGGTGCTTTCCTATATAGCCATGCTTCTTGTGCCCCTTGTGCTGTCAGGGCTAGCCGTAATCTTGATTAGCATCGCCACGCTCGGCAGCATGAGATCGGTGTTCCAGGTGGATTATTCCCATGGCAACCCAATTAAGCGCGTCATAGATCAAGAAGCGGAGATCAACGCGTATATCAAGGCGGAAGCCGATGTGGAACCGGATCAGTTCATGAGCAAGCCGTTCCTGAACGAGTTGAATGAGCGGCTGCATAAAATCAACATGGGCTTGATCGTTCGCAAGGACGATGCCCTTTTGTTCGTGTCCCCCTACTTGAAGCAGGACCAAGTGGTCGATGCAGCGAAGCTGCCCGGCTTTGGCGGGGGCTCTTCCTCCAGCCATTTCGATCACAACCAGAGCTCGCTTTGGATTACGCGTCAGCAGGACTTCCTTTATAGCGATAAAAGCAAGGGATCAGTCTTCATCTTTTTGGATGGCACGACGTTTCAGAAATATTTGCACCGGTTTTCCAAAGCGGTCATTTTCGCATTCATTTCTATCCTTGTGCTGACGAACGGCGTGCTGACCTATCTGGTGTCGCGGAGCATCATCCGGCCGCTCAAAGCGTTGAAGAAAGCTGCCGAGCAAATCAAAGACGGCAATCTGGACTTTCAGGTGAAGACGTATACGTGCGACGAGATCGGGGAGTTGAGCAAGGCGTTCGAAGAGATGCGGCGCCGATTAAAGCGTTCCGTCGAGATGCAGCTGCAGTATGAGGAGAATCGCAAGGAGCTGATCTCCAACATCTCTCACGATTTGAAGACGCCGGTTACGGCGATCAAAGGCTATGTCGAGGGGATCATGGACGGTGTCACGAACTCGCCGGATAAGCTGGATAAGTACGTACGTACGATTTATCAAAAAGCGGGCGATATGGACCGGCTCATCGATGAGCTGTTTTTGTTTTCCAAGCTGGACTTGGGCAAAGTGCCGTTCCAGTTCGAAACGGTGGATATCCGCGGCTACGTGCAGGATTGCGTGCAGGAATTGCAGTTCGATATGGAGAAAAAGGGTGTTCGTCTAGTGTTGAACGAGCTCTCGGAAGCGCCGCTGCTGGTCACGGCTGACCGGGAGAAGCTGAAACGCGTGTTCCTGAATGTTATTGAGAACGCCGTGAAATACAGAAGCAAGGCGGACTGTTTCATTCGCCTGCAAGTGCAGCAAATCGACGGCCGTGCCGTCATTCAAATCGAAGATAACGGACAGGGCATCTCGGAAGAGGCGCTGCCTTATATATTTGAACGATTTTACCGGGCTGACCCGTCGCGGAATACTTCCACAGGGGGGAGTGGGCTGGGGCTGGCCATCGCCAAGCAGATCATGGAGGAGCACGGCGGCGCCATCTGGGCGTCGAGCCGGCTCGGCGAAGGCACGATCGTGTTCATGGCATTGCCGCTTACGAAGCAGGAGCAGGGGGGACAAGGGGAATGAGCCGGATTTTAATCATTGAAGATGAGCTCAGTATCGCAGAGTTGGAAAGGGATTATTTGGAAATTAGCGGATACGAGGTGGATATCGAGAACAGCGGAGATACCGGCTTGCAACGAGCGATGAGCAGCGACTATGACTTGATCATACTCGACTTGATGCTGCCCAAAGTGGACGGGTTTGAAATTTGCCGCCGCATCCGCGGTGAGAAAGACATTCCCATACTGATGGTCTCCGCCAAAAAAGAAGACATCGATAAAATCCGCGGGCTCGGCCTCGGCGCCGATGACTACATCATGAAGCCGTTCAGCCCGGGGGAGCTGGTGGCGCGCGTCAAGGCCCATCTGGCCCGCTACGAACGGTTGATGGGGAGGCGCGAGACCCGCAATGACGAGATCCGCATCCGCGGTCTCTTGATCGATAAGACGGCCCGTCGGGTGTTCGTGAATGAACAGGAGGTCGTCTTTACGACCAAGGAGTTCGACCTGCTGGCTTTTCTCGCGATGAACCCGAATCGCGTCTTCAGCAAAGACCAGCTGTTTGACCATCTATGGGGCATGGACGCCCTTGGGGAAATCGCGACGGTCACCGTACATATCCGTAAGCTGCGGGAGAAAATCGAACAGGACCCGTCCAACCCCCAATATATCGAAACGATCTGGGGCGCGGGGTATAGGTTCCGGATTTAATGTGAAGCCTGAGACGAGCCAGGGTCGTCGAGGGCTTTTTTAAGTATAAATGCGTATTTACATCCTCTGCATTGTTAAGATATTGTAAATATTAGTTTATATTTATTGTTGGGAGGAGGCACGTGATGCTTAGTATTGATGTTCAATTGCTGCTCAAGCTTGGGATTTCCGCCATATTTGGGCTCATTATCGGTCTTGAACGTGAAGTGCGCAACAAACCGCTCGGTTTGAAAACGTCCCTGGTTATTTGTCTAAGCAGCTGCTTGCTGACCATCGTCTCTATTGAATCTGCCAACAAATACGCGGTACCAGGTTTGCATGTCATGGATCCTATGCGGCTTGCGGCACAAGTCATCAGCGGGATCGGGTTTCTGGGCGCGGGCGTTATTTTGCGTAAGCACAATGATGTCATTATCGGGCTCACGACGGCCGCCATGATCTGGGGAGCTGCGGGCCTTGGGATTGCCATCGGCGCCGGATTTTTTGTAGAAGCGTTCTTCGGACTCGTCCTCATCATGATCAGTGTCATTGTGCTGCCTTACTTCATCAAAAAGGTCGGGCCTCGACCGCTCATTATGAAAGATTTGCGTGTCCGGCTGATCGTCTCGCATGATGCGAATTTAACGATGATTATTAAAGCAATCATTAAAAAAGGGTACAAAATAAGCAGCGTCCACATCAAGGAGTTGAATCGGGATCATCAAGAGCTGAATTTCATCGTATACGTCGACCGCAAATACGCCTCGGAGGTTTATGATGAACTGAAGAGCATGGAATACGTGGAGATTGCCGAGGTGGAGACACTCTGAAAATAGATAAGACCGCTGACCCGGTGGTGGGGGAGCGGTCTTATTCGCATATTCAAGTTGTGAGCAGCGCTGCAGCGAATTTCTTGCCGAATTCGTGGCACCTTTGCTTCTCGTCCTTGGAAGGGCTTAGCTCAATCTTGATGCCGTCGAACACTTTCTCTGCGCCAAGCTCGGCCAGCTTGGCCTCCAGCGTATCGACCGCCGCGCCGAACTGCGCATAGGAGGAGTCCGCGGAGCCGAAGACGGCGGACTTGCGGCCCTGCAAATCGAGATCGTCCATCTCCTCGTAAAAATCCTCGAATTCATCCGGCAGATCGCCGTCGCCCCATGTATACGCACCGAGCAGAATGCCGTCGTATTTCTCCAATTCCTGACCGTTGGCATCGACAACGGATTTGAAGACAGGCTCGATTCCGCCGTCGCGGATGCCATCGGCAATCGCCTCGGCGATTTCTTCGGTATTGCCGGTCATACTTGCAAACACAATGATAATGGTAGGCATAAGTGCACGTCTCCTTAATTGATAATGATTACCATTCTCATATATTAATTGATAATCATTATCAATGTCAATGGTGTGTTGCGAAGTATGATATAAAACGCAAAGGAGCTAAGTCCTTTTCAGGTGCTTAGCTCCTTGTTACGCGTTCCGCCAGCCAAATCTACGAGTTTACCTTTTGCAGCTTCGCCGGATTGTTGATTTTGTATGGCACTGGATGCTTGGTCAGCTTCTTCGCCACGACTTTGCCTTCGAACGTCAGGACATCCCCGACCGCAAGCTCCAGCTTCTTCAGCGTAGCGCTATGGCTTGACCAAGCGGTGCCGAGCTCAATGGCCGGGTCTTCGACGGATACCGCCTCATAAATAATCACTTCATCATCCGTATCCGAAAAATGATTCGGCACCGTCGTGAACTCCTGAACCGTAGCGGTCATTTTCACTTTCTCTTCAGGCAGCTCGACCTTCGGCGCCTTTTCTTTTCCGGCTTTCTTTTTCGGTGCGGCTTCCGCTTTGGTTTCTTGTGCTTTAGGCTCATCGGCTTTGCTGTCGGCAGCAGACGCAGCCTCCAGCGGGGCTTCAACAGCTTCAACAGCTGCAACAGCGGCTTCAGCGTCCGTGTCACCGGCTTCATCCGATGAAGCGGTTTGCTTTTGGCCATAGCTCGCAGCTTGCATCTCCTTGAGATAAGAAGGATGGATGCTGTGTTTCTGCGTGTTTTCGAATTCGATGACCGCAGTCATTTTATCGACATAACCGACCAAATTGCAGGTGTGCATAGCGCCGTTACGCTTATACATAAACGTTTTTGTTTTCACAGCCTTTTCGGACAGGAGGCCCCATTCCTTGCACTTGTCGATCTGTTCAGCCTCGCTCTCGAAGGCGTTATAGGTTGTGGGCTCAATAATAAAAGCATGTACCATTCGCTTCTCCGCCTTTCTGTTCATACAGCTTATTTTATCATTAGTCAGGTTCATTTTAAATAAACCCAAAGTTTCCCTTGTTCTTGTGCGCTGAGCGTTCTATGTTGGAGGGTAGAGACGGTTGGGAGGGAGAGACACTTTTATGATACTGAATACAGATGTCCGTGCCTTCATGAAGGAGCTTTGGGGGAGGGGCCTCTTAGGTCCCGATTGCGAGGCGTTTCCCAATACGAATGGCACAACCGATGGACGGATCTATATATTATCGGAAAATAACGTGAAGCGCTATGTGCTTAAGCTGGATCACCCCCAGGAAATTGCGTTGGCGGAGCAGTTCCTGCACCGCTACAGGGAGGTCTTGCTGCTGCCCGATCTCCTTTATACACATCCGGATAAGACTTATATGGTATATACGTTTATCCCGGGTACGACCCATTACGATCGCGGGCTGAAGATTAACTGGTTGGCCCGTTTGGTCACGGGTATGCTGAATCATTACACCGTTGTTGAGCAGGGGAGCTCGTGGGGGCGTATCGACATCCCGCATCCTTCCTGGAAGCAATTTAATGAGCAAAGCATCCGTGAGGCGCGGATGAACGTCAGCAGCCTGTTGTCGGAAGCGGATTATGAGCTTGTGCAATCTTTGGTATACCGGCTGTGGCAGGACGAACGCGGCATGAAGCGGTATTTGCTGCACGGTGATACGGGTGTACACAACTTCGTTTTTGACAGGGGCGAGCTCCAGGCGATCATTGATCCTTCTCCCATAGAGGGACCTGTTTCGTATGATTTCTTATACGCTTTTTGCTCATCTCCGGACGATTTGAACATAGAGACACTGCTGGCTGGATATGAGTTTCTTAAAAATGAATCTATGGATCTAATGAGACTGACGCAGGAAGTCTTGGTCCAGCTTTACTGCCGGATCGGCATTTGCCTCAGACATCATCCGCATGATTTAGCGGGATATTTGCAGGCGTGGAGCTATTGGAGGGAGCAGCTTCGCGAACAGTCCAGATAAAACATGCCCGTCTCCGGCACACAACAGCCACAGATCATGGTACAATTAACCATGTTGAAAGTTAACCGGATGAAGGAAAGCGGGGCGTTATCATGGGGGAAATTTTGCAGCATTTGAGAATACTAGGATTCACGGAGCTGGAGGCCAAATGTTTGCATATGCTCGCTGAATCCGGCACACAGACCGGCTATGAAATCGCCAAGCGGCTTGGCGTCTCGCGATCGAACGTTTATGCAGCGCTGCAGAAGCTTGCAGAGAAAGGAGTCGTGCTCACCAGCCATGGGGAGCCGACGCATTACCAAAGCTTATCTATCGAGGATATCAGCCGCAAAATAGAGACAGATCTGCAAGCCTCCATCCGCTATGTGAAGGCCCATATGCCGAAGCAAGATGCGGAGCGCACAGGGTACTTCAGCTTGGACGGCGATGCCAAGGTGGCAGACCGGTTGCGTGATGAGCTGAAAAAAGCGAAGGAAGAAGTACTCGGCGATCTTGCGCCGGACGAAGTCGATTTGCTTCAAACGGAGCTGGAATCCGCCGCAGGGGAAGGCGTGCGGATCCTGCTTGCTATAGCCGATGAAGCGGATCTGGAGCCATCCATTCGCCAGTTCCAGCATTTGCGTGAGAAGACGGAGCCGACTCAGAGCGGCCGCAAGTTCACGCTGCTAATCGACCGCAGGCTGGCGATCATCGGCACACTCGGCTGCGAAACGGCCAAAGTCATGCTGACGGAGCATCCGGCGATGGTTGAACTGCTGCAGGAACATTTTCAGCATACGGTTGTGCTGTATGAGCTGCAGCGTGATATGGGCACAAAGCTCGAGGAGAAATACGGTAAAAATTACAAGAAAATCATACAGAAATATATCGACGGCAAGCCGATAGAGGGCAAGGCGGTTGAAGGGAAGAGGAGAAAGAAGAAATGAAGGAGATCGGGCAGGAGATGGAGATGGGAGTAGAGCAGGGGCAAGGGCAAGGGCAGAAACATATTTTACGAGCGGCGGAAGCTCTCGTGAAGGAGAAGCTGGAGCGCGATAGCAGCGGCCACGATTGGTGGCATATATATCGTGTCGTGCAGACGACGAAGCGGATCGCCGCCATGGAGGGCGCCGACAGCTTCGTCTGCGAGCTCGCGGCGCTGCTTCACGACGTCGCCGACGAGAAGCTGAACCCCGATCCCGCGGCTGCGCAGCGCGAGCTGGAAACATGGCTCGCCGAGAGCGGCACGCCGGCGGCGCAGGTGGAGCACGTGCTGGAGATTATCAGCACGATGTCGTTCAAGGGCGGCGCGCGTCCGCCGATGCGCACACTCGAAGGCCAGGTCGTGCAGGATGCCGACCGGCTGGATGCAATAGGCGCGGTGGGCATCTCGCGCGTATTCGCCTATTCGGGCTGGAAAGGCCGCCCGATCCATGATCCCGCCGTCACAGTGCGCGAGCACATGACGGAGGCGGAGTATCGCAGCGGGAACGACACGGCGATCAATCACTTTTATGAAAAGCTCCTGAAATTGAAGGAGCTGATGAATACCGCCTACGCACGTAAGATGGCGGAGGAGCGGCACAACTTCATGGAGCTGTATCTCGCACAGTTCTATGCGGAATGGGAAGGCGAAAAATAGCTTCATTGAGCCTCTTTGAGGCTCTTTTTTTATGCAGCAACCAGGTTGCTCACCGACTACGTCACGGCTAACCAATCTGCACCCTGCACCATAGCCGCCCCACAGCAAAGTAGCTATTCATTAACCCACGTCACACCGCCCGCAAACTTCTGCATACTGGACCTCGCCCGCCCCCAACAAGCAGCTACACACCAGCCCACGTCACAGCCACCTGCAAATTTTTGCACACTGCACCTCAACCGATCATGGCTGCAAGTAGCTGCGCTCTAAGCTCTAACGCGTAAAAATCGCCTTGGAGCGTCTGTGCGTACGGGAAAACCACGCTCTAAAGCGATAATTCCGCACTAGGTCGCCTCCAACAGGCCGTTCTCCACGCTCTAAAGCAATAAAGACGCGTTAGAGGGCCGCCCCCGCTAGCCGTCCACCGACTGACATCGTCCCCTTGCCCGCCCCCTTCCATATCTTCTCCCGCCCTTGAGTCGAATCTTGTGGTAAAATACAATGAAGAGAGTAACCACTCAACTTCCTACGTAGAAAGAGATGTTAATAGAGATGAAAAAAGAAGCAAAATATATCGCAACGGTATCGCTGGGCGTAATGGGGGTTGGGTTTCTGGCTACGCTGCCAGTTGCAGCTACAACATGGGGCGCCTTCCTGCAAGGCGGCTTCGAAGCGGGCGTCGTCGGCGGATTGGCCGACTGGTTTGCGGTTAGCGCATTGTTTCGCCACCCGCTAGGCATCCCGATTCCGCACACAGCGCTGCTGCCCAGAAATCGGGCCAAAATCACCAAAGCGCTCGTCTCCACCGTCGAAAACGAGCTCCTATCCAAGGAAACGATCCGTGCGCGTCTGCAGCAGATCCGCTTTTTGGAGCGCGGTCTGGGGCTGGTGGAAAGCCACCTGGACAACGAGGCGCTGCACCGCGGACTGTCTGCGCTAGCTTTGCAGGCGCTGCAAGCCATTGACCTGGAGAAGCTCACGCCGCTTGTGGCCGAGGAGTTGAGCAAGGCTCTGCAGGACGTAGATCCAAGCCGCTTCGTTCAAACACTCGTGAATACGGTGCTGGACGGCGGGTACGAGGGCAAGACGTTTGATTTTGTGCTCGATAAGGTGGAGGCATGGGCGTTGAAAAGCGAGACCCGCGATCAGCTTGGCGCCATGGCACTGAAAGCTTTTGAAGGGCTGCAGTCCAACGGTTTTATGGCGTTCGCGGTGAATGCGTTCATCGGGATGGTGAGCGAGGAAAAGATCGGCGGCATCATCCAGAACTTCCTTTTATCTTACCTGGAGGAAATGAGAGTCAGCCATCATCCGCGCAGAGAAGCGGTGCTGAGTTTTATTCGCAAAGAGCTGAACAAGCTGGATACGAACCCGCAGCTCCTGCTAGAGCTGGATAAGCTAAAAGTGAAGCTGCCAGACCTGTTCTCCCTCGAAGAGAAAATGGCGGCATTGATGGAGCGGGTGAAAGCGAAGGCGGAAGCTTTTGTGGGGCAGCCTGAATTTGTGCCGAACTATGTGGTCCCCATCTTGCGAAAGCTGCTAGTGTCTGTGCGTGAAGATGAAGAGCGGATGGCACGCGGAGAGAGCTGGATCCAGCAGCAGATCGTCAATTATTTGGAGCAAAATCACAGCAAGATCGGACAGCTTGTACAAGAGAATCTGGACAAGTTGGAGAATGAGAAGCTGATTGAGATGATGGAAGATAAAGTCGGCAAAGACTTGCAGTGGATCCGTGTGAACGGTGCGATCTGCGGGTTTATTATCGGCCTGGCGCTGGCCGGCTTGAAGCTGCTTTTCTAATAAACGTCAGATAAGCCCGGTTCATCCTTGTTCGGATGAAGGCGGGCTTTTTTGGCTTGGAGTGGCTGTGAGTGGGTGAGGCGGCTTGTCCGAACCTGCTTCCGCGCATTCGAGGCACAGGAGGGAGTGGTCATCTTGAACCAGTGCCTCGATAAAACCATCCTTGCAGTAAATATCTTTGCGGCAATGCTGACATTTTCCAACCCATTCCTTCATAATAGGCCTCCTCCTCTTAAGTAAAAACCACGACAAGCCGTCGCCGGCTTATCGTGGTTGTGTGGTATGCGAATGCCCACCGCCGCTGGCTCAATGGATTGTGCGATTCTGCGAATGCCCACCGCCGCTGGCTCAATGGATTGTGCGATTCTGCGAATACCCACCGCCGCTGACTCATCGTGGTGTAGTTTCGCAAGTCCTGGCGCCCAAGCCCATCGTGGTGCGGCCCCGCGAATCCGTGTTCCCGCGCCTAGAGCCAAGCATTGTTAGCTTTCCCAGCCTTTTATATTCGCGCTGCAACCCGTTAATTCCCGCCGGAGGCGGCTTGCTGCTCGCTTTTTTGCTGCTTATGGGCCTTGGCGTCAATGACCTTGCCGCCGCCGCTGCTGCGCTCGCCGGACGACGACATGCTCATGGAGCTGGTGCCCTGGAAGATGCCGCCTTCCTGGATGATGAAGGAGCGCACGTCGATGTTGCCGATCAGAACACCTGTGCTGGTGACGATCAGCTTACCTTTGGTGACGACATTGCCTTTGACCTTACCGGCAATGATCACATCGCGGGCATGAATGTTGGATTGCACAATCGCATTCTCACCGATGGTGATGTCTCCTGCGCATTCGACGTCGCCATTGAGCTGACCTTCAACCCGCAGGCTGGCTTCCGACATAATTTTACCTTCGCAGATCGTGCTCTCGCCGATCAAGGTATCAGTCGTTTTGGCATTAATAGGCTTTGTTTTGCTGCTGCCGAGCATTAGTGGTCATCCTTTCTATCATTAATGAGATAAGGGGAGGGGTCGATCTGAACGCCATTCTTGTGAACCTCGTAATGCAGATGGGTACCTGTACTTCGTCCCGTCGTTCCCATGAGGCCGATCTGTTGCCCTTTCGTAACTGATTCTCCACGTTTTACCAGCATTTTATTCAGATGCATGTACTCGGTCTGCAGCCCGCGCGTATGATCGACGATAATGTGGTTCCCATGCTCGTCATCGTAACCGGCTTCAATAACCTTGCCTGAGGCCGTCACGTAGACGGCATCGTTCAGCTCGCCATCGAGATCAATGCCGGCGTGCATCGAGGGCTTCAGCGTGAAGGGATCTTTGCGTATGCCGAAACCGGATGTGATGCTGTGCGTGACTGTAGGCCATAACGTCGGCGTGATGGTACGGAGCCGCTCGGCTTCCTTCAGCTTGACTTCCGATTCGTTGAGGTTGGCCAGCACCGTGTTAATCTCACCGACCAGCGAGGAGAGATCCTGCTTGGTGTTGGAGACAAGCGTCGTCACCTCTTGCGAAGTGACGGGCATTTCGGCGCCGCCAACATCCGAATTCGGGCGGGAAGCGGTCCCGTTCGTGAGTGCGGCTGATTTTTTGCTTGTCCCGTCTGTTTCGCTCATCAGTTGAATGACATGTTCCAGCTTTTTGATTTCTTCGAGCTTCACCTTGAATTCATCAGCTTGCTGTGACAGGTCAATCAAATTGTTTTGAAGCTGTTCGAGTTCACTATTTTTAAGTGTAATTTGATCAACCAGTTGACGCTCTTGTCCATCAAATGACTGCTGCATCGTACTAGTCGTCTGATGATAGGTAGTGTTCATGAAGTAAACGGTGACGCAAAATCCGCTCAACACGAGCAGGATGACGCTGGGCACTACATAAATACTGCTGTGTGGAAGCTTAATTCTTACGGTTCGGCGGTCAGCTCCAGGAATGATCATTAAGGTGAATTCCTTCTTCCCCCAGATGAACTTCAACCGTTCCCCTTCCTTTCCGTAACAAAGTCCCCCTCCTTGATTCGATTGTATTCGTCAATAGGGCGAGTCATGCCAACTTTATTTGGACAGATCCGTTCGGAAGTAGGAGAAATTCATCCCCAAAATCCCGCAATTGTACATGAAATGGGAAAAAATACATGGATATTACCGATGCAGGACATACTAAACCAATGTACACCCTGGGATCGTGAGGTGGCTTCCGCATGTCTTTTTGGCAATGGATGAAATATCGACCGACACCATCAAGCCAGCCTAAGAAGGGAAATCGTCCGCAGCAGATCATTCCTGACCGGTATATGGAGCAGCATAGCGAGGAGCTATTGACCGGTAGCCTAGATGAAGCCCGTCATTTTATTCAGACTGTGCTTGGCGATAATGACGACCTCATTACCCGTGAATTTGTTATTTTTGGTCAGTTTAAAGCGGTTCTGATCTACTTCATCAACATGATCGATCAGGAGGTAACCAATAACGATATTTTGAAGCCGCTGATGATCGCTCCGCCGCACTATGTAGCCGGGACGATTGAACTGCAGCAGTTGAAGCATGTGCTTTTGTACGAGACGCTGTATCACAGCATGAGCAAAATGGAGAATAAACTGGCTGCGATTGTGGACGTTATTTTACGCGGACAGCCGGTCATTGTGGTGGAGGGCCTGGATGAAGCGATTATCGTCGGGGCGGCCAAAATTGATAAACGGGCGATTGATCAACCGCTTACCGAACAAGTCATCCGTGGTCCCCGCGAAGGGTTCATCGAGCAATTAGGGACGAATATCACGCTGCTGCGGTACCGGCTGCCAACAAGCGATTTTACGGTCAGGTCCAAGAAGGTGGGCAGAGTGACCAAGTCGCGGGTGGCGATTTGTTACCTGAAAGGGATAGCCAATGACGCGCTCGTGCAGGAAGTGGAAAGCCGCATCGCCGCGATCGACATAGATGGAGTCCTGGATGTCGGTTACCTGGAGCAGTTTATTGAGGATAACCATCTATCACCATTCCCGCAAATTCAAAATACGGAGCGGCCGGACAAGGCGGTGGCTAATCTCTTGGAGGGCAGGGTCATTATCCTTGTCGACGGTTCGCCGTTTGCGCTGATCGCTCCTTCTGTGTTCACCCAGTTCTATCAGACGACAGAGGACTATTCGGAGCGCTTCCTAATGGTAAGCTTCATCCGTCTGGCACGCTTGCTGGCGCTTGTCTTCTCCTTGGTTACACCATCGCTGTATGTGGCGGTCATCTCGTTTAATCCTGAGCTCATCCCGACCAAGTTCGCCGTGGCGGTGGCGGGAGGACGGGCGGGCGTCCCGTTTCCGTCGGTCGTCGAGGTGCTGCTCATGGAGATGTCCATGGAAGTGCTGCGCGAGGCGACGCTACGGCTGCCGCAGCAGGTCGGCGGCGCGCTCTCGATTGTCGGGGTACTCGTAATCGGCCAAGCGGCGGTGGCGGCAGGCTTCGTGAGCCCGATTACCGTTGTGGTGATCGCGCTGACGACGATCGGCTCCTTCGCGACACCGGCTTACAACGCTGCGCTGGCCTTGCGGTTATTGCGCTTTCCGCTTGTTTTTTTCGCGGGAATGTTCGGCCTTTTCGGCGTGATGGTCGGCTTGATATTGATCGTCAATCATGTGCTCTCTCTGAAATCGTTCGGCGTTCCTTACATGAGTCCGGTTGTGCCGGGCAACTATGAAGGGATGAAAGATACGGTGATCCGCGGTCCTCTGTGGTGGATGAGAAGGCGTCCGGCGATGTTTCATACGCCGAATCGGGAGCGTATCGACGAGGGTGTCGTCGATACACTTAAGCAAACTCCGCACAATACGTTAGACCCGTTGAAGGTGGGCAATGCGAGATGGGAGCAGCCAGATGGAATATCCAAAGCAAGTGACAACGATTCAAGCGGCAGCAATTCTCATTAGTACGGTGATCGGCGTAGGCGTGCTTCCGCTTCCGCTGTTCGCCGTTCGCTCTGCGAATACAGGTGCGCCATTGGTCACGCTGCTAGCAGTACTGCTGTCTTCATCAGGGTTATGGATCGTTACGAAACTGGGCATGCGATTTCCCCATCAGGCTTTTACCCAATACAGCGAAATCATATTAGGGAAATGGCCGGGGAGAATCGGCAGCGCCATCGTCATCCTCTTTTTCGCGGTACTTTCATCACTCGCTGCCAGAGAATTCGGTGAAGTCGTCATTACCTCGGTATTGAAGAAGACGCCGCTCGAAGTGACTGTGATTCTTATGCTGCTCTTGGCGACATTGGCGGCACGCAATGACATGACGACCTTCACCTATATTAATCATCTCTACCTGCCGATCATTCTGGGACCGGCCATTCTGATTGTGGCTTTATCCCTGAAAAATGCGAATGCTGACTTTCTACTGCCGGTCTGGGGGAATGAGCCGCGAGAGATCTTGAATGGCGTACTTATTATCGCTGCTTTGCTGCAAGGCTCTTTTATCCAAACCATTGTGATTCCGGCGATGCGTAAGCCGCAGAACGCCATGAAAGCTTGTTTTTGGGGCATGTTCATCGTCGGGTTTCTGTATATCACAATTGTCATTGCCGCAGTCGGCGTGTTTGGCCCCGAGGAAACCAAGCAATTGTTATGGCCCACCTTGGAGCTGGCCAAGACGACAACATTGCCGGGAAATATTTTGGAACGGCTGGATGCCGCCTTCCTGGCGATTTGGGTGACGGCCGTCTTCACGACCATATTCTCCAGTTACTACCTAACCATCCATTTGGCCAGCAGATTATTTGGCTTGCGCGACCACCGCATGCTTTCATTATTTGTCGTACCGTTTTTGTTCGCGATGGCGATGACGCCGCAAAGTATTTTGCAGATGTATCAGGTCATTGAGATCGTCGGAAAGTTCGGTTTGCTGATTACGATTGTATACCCGCTGCTACTTCTGCTGGTCGCCAGCGTTCGCAAGAAGAGAGGGATGCAGGATGGGGGGTAAGGTCCGGCTGCTTATCCTCTTCAAAGGGATCGTACTCCTTCTCATTTGTTGGTCTCTCTCCGGTTGCTGGGACCGACAAGAGATCGAAGAGCGTGCCGTCATTCTCGGCATTGGCATTGACCAAGCGGAGCCGGACGCGGAGAAGAAGGAGCTGCCGCTTGCCCACAAGCGCGGTCAACTGCATATTCCGAGTGGGAAAATGATTCGCCTGACCGTGCAAGTCGCTGTTCCGGGGCGGATTCCTCTAGGTCCGGGGATGGGCGGCGGGGAAAGCAGCAGCGGCGGGAATAAGACGGTATGGGTCGTCTCCGGCGTAGGGCATACGATTGATGACGCGATTAATGGTTTGCAGCAGCGAATTGCACCTCCGCTCTTTTTTGGGCATTTGCGGGTCATCGTCGTCTCGGAGAACGTCGCCAAGAACGGGCTGGTCAATTTGAACGATTTCTTTCGCCGTAACCCTGAGATACGCCGGATGAGCTGGATGTTTATTTCCAAAGGAAAAGCCATGGACATAATGAAGGCTTCTCCGCAATTGGAACGGGTGCCTACGATCTATTTAATGACGACGATGGACCAATCGGTCAAAATGGGGCGGTTTCCCAATGATATTCTCGGCTTGTTCTGGAGCGCAACCTCAGCCAAAGGGAAGGAAGGCTACTTGCCTTATTGTGAACTTGACGGACAGAACAATATTAAAATCAGGGGCCTCGCGTACTTTCGAAGCGATAAATTAGTTGGAACTACAGACGGAGTCGACATCACGCTCTTTATGGGCATTATGGGCATGAATCCGTCAGGCGGCCAAGCCTATGTGCAGGTTCCGGGCAAATCCGAATATTTGGAATACAGCGGCAGGAGCCGCAAAGCGCTGACCAAGGTCGATATCCAGGACGGCAAGCCGCACGTGAGAGTGAAAATCATGATCGAGGGCAATATCCGGGAGAAGTCGGATGAAACGGTAAAGCTGAATCATGATGTCATTCAATTGATGGAGCGGCAGCTCGAAAAGGATGCTGTCAAGATGTATCAGGACTTTATTCAACGCACGCAGGAGAAGGGGGCGGACATCTTCGGCTTTGGCGAGCATATCCGCTCGCGACAGTGGAGGTATTGGGATGCAAATGTTAAAACGAAAGAACAATGGCAAAAGATGTATCCTGATCTGAAAGTGGATATTCAAGTCCAAGTGCAAATCCGGCGCGTCGGTATGAAGGCGGTATAAGGAAGGAACTGCAGTCAGCAGCAAGAATGGAGGAACCGGGATGGCTTCAGGATTATCGATTGGATACATTCAGTTCATGGTTCTTTTGCTCTGGATTACGGGTGGGATTATGCTGCGGTTTGATCTGAAGTACTACAAGCTGAAGCAGGAGATGAAGGAAGCTAAAGCGGCAAGCAGGCTGGGGTGGTTAAATATTGTGCTGGGCTGCGTCGCTTTTATCGGCAACTGGATTTATCAAAAATCATGGTAATAAATAGGCGAACGCGGCCAAACTTTTTTGGCGCTGCTTCGTCTATTGATATAAGAAAGGATTGGTGAATTCACCATGCAAATGCGAAAATCAATGTTAACGATAGCTTTATCTTTGTTTGTGCTTTCCGGGTGTCAGCAATCGTCTGGGGCTGCCAGCGGGACAGCGACACCGACCGATTCGCCGGAGTCAACACCGGCTGCTTCCGTGCAGCCTTCAGCTTCACCGGAGACGTCAGCGGCGCCAACGAGCCCTTCCCAGGGCACGTCCAGTGAGCCGGCCGCAGGACCGGCGATGACGACGGTCACGGCCGTCAGGCTCGCGGATGCCAAGAGCGGCTGGCTCGGCGGCAAGGGCTGGATCGCCAGAACCGATGATGGCGGCGCCACGTGGAAGCCGCAGATGACGGTAACCGGCGATGTACAGCAGCTCTTCGCCTTGAACGGTCAAGAAGCATGGGCGGAAGTTGGCGATGAAAGGAAGCTGCTCAGCACGACCGACGGCGGCAAGCATTGGAGTGACGCGGGCAAGGTGCCGAACGGCGCGTTTCTGCATTTTGTGGCGAAGCAGGAAGCTTACAGCGGCAATGCGAAGACGTTGGACGGCGGCAAGACATGGACGACGCTGCCTGTGCCGGAAGGCATCACGGGAGATGCTTATTTCCATGATAAAGCCAATGGCTGGGCGGTGCGGCAAGTCAAGGACAAGATCGAGGTGCAGCGGACTCAAAATGGCGGGAAAAGCTGGCAGACGGTCATGTCACGTGCAACTGTCGCTCCGCTGACGGGCACGGTCATCCGCTCTGCGGGTGCGAACGACGCATGGGTGGAACTGATCGGCGACTCGGGTATGACACAAACATCATACTCGCTGTTCCATACCACCGATGGCGGAAAAACGTGGCTGCCTGTGTTGAACAACACCACGGCAGGCGGGGGACCCGCGCCGGGCTACGCAGCGAATGACACCACAGGCGCCAAAAACACAGGCGCCAAGCCCGGGCCGCTTGACGTCGTCAGCCCGGAGATCGCCTTCATGGGCGGCCAATGCCCAAGCTGCGATAAATCGAACTCTGTCGGTTCCACGAAGGACGGCGGCAAAACCTGGGTGAACGGCAAAGAGTCGTTCACCGGCTATGGTACCCTGCTGTTGGCTATGGCAGATGGCAATCAAGGATGGCTGATCACGAATGACAATTCGCAGCCATCGGTCATGTACACCACCAGTAACGGTGGTGCCAATTGGAAAAAGGTGCACACGTTCAGCACACCGAAATGATCAAGAAGCCTTACCGAATGCGGCCTATGCCGCGACGGTAGGGTTTTTTCAATTAATTACATTAAATACCAGTGCGGCTACCCCCTAAATCTCCAGGGGTGACAAAGAATGGTATAGGTAGACCCATGCCATCTATGAGGAGGACATTCATGTTCGCCAGGAAATACGCTTTAGTCACCTTTACCGTTGCTGTACTGGTCATGATCGGCTTTGCCGTGAAAAATCCCGGAAACATGGAGCTTTCAGCTGCCATCTCGGGTTCGCCTTCTCCCGAACAGACGCAGGCGACGGTCGCCAGCCCTGAAACTTCCGTCGAGCCTCAGAAGTCGCCGGAAGCTTCAAGGCCGAAGCCTACTGCGAAGCCTTCAGCTTCAACTGCTGCTGCGCATTCATCGGCTGCGAACGGTCAGACCGCTTCGTCCGGGTCGACGCCGCCAGTTCCGCCGGTGCAAGAGGACTTTGGCCAGACAAGCGCACAGCCAACGTCAACGGCTCAATCAACTGCACAGCCAACCGAGCGGCCAAGCTCTGCGCCTGAGCAGACGGCAACAGTAGCCTCGCCTGCTGTTACGCCTAAGCCGGAGGTTAAGCCGACGCCGACGCCTGAACCGTCTGCCATTCCGAATAATGTGGACGATCCTGTCCCCGATGAGAAAAAGGTCAAGCTCTCGGGCTCCGAAATCGAGAACGTGGTTAAGCAATACGATGCCATCGTAGAAGCTGATCAAGCCGATCAAGCATTACCGGAGTGGAAGAAGAAAGCGGACCTTCTCATCAGCAAAGGCTTGGACTATCTCGATACGCCTTACGTATTCGGCGCCAAAGCCGGGGATACCGATTCCTTTGATTGCTCTTCATTTTTAAAATATATTTTTAACGGCCAGGGGGTTACACTGCCCCGCGATTCGCGCCAACAGAGTGAGCGGGGATCCGAGGTGGCGTTCAATCAGCTGCGCGAGGGTGACCTCGTCTTTTTCACAACGCCAAAAAGGAAAAATAACAAAGGCCTCGAGCGAATCGGCCATGTTGCGGTGTACATAGGCGATGGGCTCATTCTGCATACGTTCCGCCCAGGCATCGGCGTGACGGTCTCGGAGCTGAAAGGGCCTTGGAAAGACCGTTTTATTGAAGCCAAGCGAGTATTATAAGCAAAATTCAAAGAAGCTCCTTCTTCTGCTTGGCGGCAGAGAGGGAGCTTCTCTCATTTAATCATATGTAGTCACTTTGGCGGCTTGCTGGCGCCGGTTCCCGCGCCTGTACCTTTGGTCGTTCCACCGCTGCTCCCGCCATTACCTCCACCATTGCCGCCGTTCCCATTGCTTTCTGCGCTACTGCCGTTGAAAAACGTATCCGTCAGCGCACGGATTTTCTCCATAAACTTCCCGTACCCGTAGCCCGTCAGGAAAGCGACACTAATGCGCGCCGCCATCGAATCACCGACCTGCAGCAGCAGAATGCCGCTTTCAAACAACACGATCGTGATGATCGCACAGCCAAAACAAAGCACAGGCCGCATGACGTACCAATAAATCCACTGTGACGTCAGGTCGTGGTAATGCTCGTGAAACATGCGCAGGCCGTACAGTGCGCCGCCTAGCGCGCCGGCAAAGCCGAACGAGGCGTAGCTGCGGTATTGATTGAGATCGATACCCAGCAGCTTCCCAGTCCCCCAGCCGCTGCCCAGGATCGCCATCATCCACAAGCTGCCGACAAACCACAGGAGCAAATACGCAAAAATGAATTGCTTGCCGAACTTTTGCAATGGCTCCATAAAAAAACACCGCCTTACAAATGGTTACTACCATTGTATGAGCGGTGTTGTTGTTGATGACTTGATATATGTGCGTTTGTCCAGCTGCACCAAATATTCAATAATGGCGGCGGAGCAGCTTTCCGTGCGGTATTTCTGGTGGCTGCGGATATCTGACCGGCGCTTCGTTAGCTCCGGGCGCTGTTCGAGCAGCAGCTTGAACCAATGGTCGATCATCTCCGGGGAAGTGATCATCTGGCCGTAACCCTGCTCCTGGAAGTACTCGCAGTTCTTTTCCTCCTGGCCGGGAATCGGGCTGTAGAACAGCATTGGAATCCCCTTAGCCATCGCCTCGGTGCAAGTCATTCCGCCGGGCTTGGTGATCAACAGGTCCGCGATGTCCATCAGCTTATCAATCTCGCGGGTGAACCCGATCAGATGCACGTTGGGATGGCGGAACGCTTCTTCCTCTTGCAGCTGTTTGCGCGCTTTCTCGTTCGTGCCCAGACAGATCAGGAGCTGGATGCGCTCGCTCCACTTGGCGATGTAAGACAGGAGTCGATCTTTCTCCTCTTTCTTGAACACCCCCCAGCCGCCGCCCATGACCATCACGGTCGGCATCGCTTTAAGACCGAACTCCCTGCGGATCTGTTCTTTGCTGTGTTCCTGCCGGAAGTTGGGGTGCACCGGAATGCCGGTGACTTCCACATGCGCATCCGGCACGCCCCGGTTCAGCAGATGCTGGCGCACCTCCGGTGTCGAGACCAGATACTTGTCGACAGAGGGATCGATCCACGTCCCATGCACGTCATAGTCGGTAATGACTGTGAACAGCGGAATCGACAAGCCCGCACGCTTCAAGCGGGAGACAATAATACTGGGAAAAGGGTGCGTGCACACGATAATATCCGGTTTGAGCTGCTCAATGACCGACTTCGTCTGCGAATAGAAGAGGCGATGCAGCGCCAGACCGGCAACGCGGTTGAGCTTTTTATGGTACTGATTGCGGTATAGCATACCGTAAAGTTTGGGCTGTGAAGTCACCGTGCGGCGGTATGCCGAAAAGATCCAAGGGGCGATCGTGGGATGCAGGAATGCGCCCAGCTCAATCACGCGCGTGATCATCTCAGAGGAAGACTGTCTGAGCTCTACCGACAGTGCGTGAGCGGCCTGCGTATGACCTTTTCCGAAGCCCTCGGATAAGAGCAAAATCCGTTTTTTTCGCAAGGAACTCACCTTTCTTTATCAAACCAAATCGTCTTCTTCACTTAGCGGTGAGGGAGGCTTTTTTCTTCGTTGCGTAGCATTTGCGGCAGACAGGCACATAGCTCTCATTGCCACCCATTTGTATCTGTTCCCCGTGGAATACAGGTTCTCCATCTTTGCAGCGCATATTCATAATCGCTTTTTTATCACAGTACCAGCAGACGGTCTTGATCTCTTCGATCGTGTCGGCTGCGGCAAGCAGCGCGGTGCTGCCTTCAAATAGACTTCCCATGAAATCAGCTCTAAGACCGTAAGCAATCACAGGAATGTTCAGTTCATCGACGATCTCAATCAGCGCAGTGACTTGAGCCGTGCTCAGGAATTGCGCTTCATCGACCAGAATGCAGTTTGGCTTCTCAGTGCGGGCCATCTCTACCATGTTCATGGCATCGTCAACGGCGATGGCGTTTTTTTGCATCCCGATTCGGGAAGTCACCTTGCCCACACCAAAACGGTCATCTACCACGGAGGTCAGCAGAAGTACTTTCTTGCCTTGCTCTTCATAATTATGCGCTACGCGCAGGACTTCAATGGATTTACCGCTGTTCATCGTGCCATAGCGAAAGTATAATTTTGCCAAACGAGACAGTCCTCTCTGGATGATTGAATGGTTTATATATGAAAAAAGTAAGTAGCGCCTAGCGCATCGAGCTCTGCCAACTTGACGGCTGCTTCGAAGCTGGCTTCGGTCGCAGGCTTCTTTCCAATGAGCGGCTGTTTCTTGTACAGCTTGCCGATTTGGACTTGAATACTGCCCGGTATAGGCTCGTCTGTAATTTGAATGCGGTGCGGCTCATACATCAGCAGGTGGATCAAGGTCCGGGCTGTTTCGCTGCTGCTGTTTTGAAGCTCCTGAATGAGCTCGTGGTCCAGCAAGGTCGGGATCTGTTCGGCGCTGCCGGGATGAGCAGCGGTATGGTGCTTGACCGCTTTGGCGAGCAGTGCATCCATCGCTAGAAACTCAGGCTGCAGCATCATCTTATGGTCCTCCACCACCGCATCGATCAGTGCCAAGGCGATCGGTTCATCGGCTTCCAGGAAGCAGCCGTTAAAGCGGAGGCTCCGCACCAGTTCGGCAGGGTGCATCTCATAGCGCCCGGCATGGTAGGTATCCCGCAGGAAGCTGTCCAAATGGTCGAGTCCCATGAGCACTGTTTTGTTCGTTAAGGGATTGTTTTCTTGTAAAAGGGTTGTCACCTCTGCAGGTGAAATGTGGTGTCTGTGCAAAATCTCGGCGATAACCCCGGTCATAATCAACTTTTCTGTAGAAGTATGGTGGTTGTAACCGAGCGTCCGCTCGACGGCGTGCGAAAAAGGCAAATGGCCGATATCATGCAAAATGGCCGCGATACGAAGCAAGGTGTCATCTGGAAAAAAATGCGCCGTCAGCGACCATACACCCGCCGTATGCTCGAACCGGGAATGCGTCATCGGCGAGAACAGGGCCGATGCGCCATAGTGATGCAAATACTTTAAACGGCGGACCGGCTGCGAGCGGAGAAGCTCGACTTCAACCGGATGGGCAGCTGTATGCCATCTATATAGCGGTTCCCATACCGCTCCGGTAGAACATGTGTGCTGTATACTCAAAACAGAGCTCCTCCTAAGGTGTGGTTTCTGGCTGTGGTTTCATGGCAACGGCATAAGCTATCATAGCATGAAACATAAAGAGTTTGCTATCATGAGCCTATGAAAAAGCAACCCAAAACATGACAAACGGGCTTCGCAGCGCCGGGACGGGGGCGGAGGGCGGGGCGCGCCGGCCATGCATGGAGGGGCTGTGCTGGAGCCGTTGCCCGGAGTCTGGCGCGAGGTACACGGAGGTGCTGAGAGGAGGCCCGGGGACTCTAGTGCTCAGCACATATGCCCTGAGGGCGGAGCTCTGCGGCCCGTAGCCGGAGCAGGGAGGCGTCAGCCCCCTCCACGCTGCATAACCCGGAACCGAAGCGCGGAGGCTTCGTCCCCCTCGCCCCCCGCACGGGCGAATGCTGCAAAGCGAGAAAATTGCTTTAGCGGGGCGTGCAGCGCACGAAAAGAGGTCTCCAAAGCGGATAAATCGCCTTAGGGACCGGATCCGGGTGCGAATGGTGTGCTGCAAAGCAAAAAAGCCGCTTTAGCGCGAAGCCCCGCCGTCGGGGACCCTCGCCCCCTTCGCCCGTAGCCTCGTGTCCCGTACGGGCGGAGAGAAATCCGTATCAGTGAACCTCCCCCGCACAGAGCAGAGATCCAAACGTCCGAACTACCTTTTCTACTAACTAGAAAGCCCTTACAATTTGATAAAATTTTAAATTGATCATTAAGTTTTCTGATGATAATATAATATAAAAAATATTGCGACTATTTCATCAATTAGCAGCTTGGGCTCTCTCTTCTTGGGTGAAATAGTTTTTGTCATGTATCGACATTTTAATGCTTTAAAGCGTACATTCGACAAAGTTTTTCAAAAACTAGAAGAGAAAAGGTGCACACGATGAAAAGAAACGGGTTACCTCCCAAGCAGGGATTGTATGATCCCCAGTTCGAACGCGATGCCTGCGGCATTGGTTTCGTCGCCAATATCAAAGGGGTCAAATCGCATGAAATTGTGCAACAAGCGCTGCGCGTCCTTTGCAACCTGGATCATCGCGGAGGGCAGGGAAGCGAGAAAAATACGGGCGACGGCGCAGGTATTTTGATGCAAATTCCGGACGCTTATCTTCAGGCTGCCTGCCGGGAAGAGAACATTAAGCTTCCGACAGCGGGCAGCTACGGCGTGGGCATGGTGTATTTGCCGCAGGATCTGGAGGCGCGCCAAGCCTGTGAGAACGTGGTTGAGCGCATCGTGAGAGAGGAAGGGCAGCCGTTTCTCGGCTGGAGAACGGTGCCGACGGACAACAGTTCGCTAGGCGAATCCGCCAAATCGGTCGAGCCGTTTGTGCGACAAGTTTTTATCGGCCAAGACTCCTCCATCACGAGCAACCTGGATTTCGAGCGCAAGCTGTATATCATTCGTAAACGAACGGAGAACGAAATTCGCGAGGTTCATAGCGGTGTTCAATTCTATTATTCCAGCTTATCTAGCAGAACGATTGTGTATAAAGGCATGCTGACGCCTGAGCAAGTGGATGCTTACTATGTGGAGCTTCAGGACGAAAGCGTGTCGACGGCGCTCGCGCTCGTTCATTCGCGTTTTAGTACGAATACATTCCCGAGCTGGGAGCGGGCGCATCCGTACCGTTATCTCATCCATAACGGCGAAATCAATACTTTACGCGGCAATGTGAACTGGATGCATGCTCGACAGGCGATGTGCGAAACAGAGCTATTCGGAGAAGATTTCAAACGCATTCTTCCTATTATTGATACCGACGGCTCCGATTCGCAGATGTTTGATAACACGCTGGAATTTCTGATGCTCGCCGGCCGCTCTTTGCCGCATGCAGCAATGATGATGATTCCCGAGCCGTGGTCCAAGCACGAAACGATGGATGACACCAAAAAAGCATTCTATGAATATCACAGCACGTTGATGGAGCCGTGGGACGGCCCTGCTGCCATCGCTTTTACCGACGGCAGCATCATCGGCGCGGTACTCGACCGCAACGGTTTGCGCCCATCACGCTACTACGTCACCAACGACGACATGATCGTCCTGGCTTCGGAAGTCGGCGTCCTGGATATAGCTCCGGAACGTATCGTGCACAAAGACCGTCTTCGTCCAGGCCGCATGCTGCTCGTGGATACCCTGGAAGGTCGTATTGTTTCCGACGATGAAATCAAAAGCCGCATTGCCGGCGAGCAGCCATACCGTGACTGGGTGAACCAGAACCTGGTCAGCCTCGAGGATCTCGACGATGCAGAAATTGTACTCGGATCCGACCATGATACGGTGCTGCAGCGTCAACAAGCTTTTGGCTATACGTTTGAGCAGCTCCGTAAAATTGTCGAGCCTATGGCCAAAACAGGCGTAGATCCCATCGGCTCGATGGGGACGGATGCGCCTTTGGCAGTCCTCTCCGAGCGGCCGCAGCTGCTGTATAACTATTTCAAGCAGCTGTTCGCACAGGTGACGAATCCGCCGATTGACGCCAATTTTGAGGAAATTATTACCGCACAAGGCACGACGATCGGCCCTGAGCGCAATCTGATTCAGCCGGAGCCGGAGAGCTGCCGGCAAATCCGCTTGAAAACGCCGTTCCTCACGAACGATGAACTGGCGAAGCTGCGCCATATGAAGCGGAGCGGTTTCAAAACCGTCACCCTGCCGATCCTGTTCGAAGCGGTGCAAGGCACGGCAGGCTTGGAGAGCGCCATGCAAGCGCTGTATACGGAGGCTGATCAAGCGATACAGGCAGGCGTGACGCTGCTCATTCTTTCCGACCGCGGCGTGGACAGCCGCAAAGCCCCGATTCCGGCGCTGCTGGCGACCTCAGGCCTGCACCATCACCTCATCCGCGAAGGCACGCGCACCAAAGTCAGCCTGATCGTGGAGTCCGGCGAACCGCGTGAGGTGCATCATTTTGCGCTGCTGCTGGGCTATGGCGCAGGGGCAATTAACCCTTATTTGGCGCTGGAGACGCTCGATGACATGATTCGCCGCAAGCAGCTTGTCGGCGTGGATCAGGACAAAGCGACGTACAACTACATCAAGGCTGTCACCAAAGGTGTCGTCAAGGTTCTGGCCAAAATGGGGATTTCCACGATCCAGAGCTACCGGGGGGCACAAATTTTTGAAGCGATCGGCCTCAGTCAGGAGCTGGTCGACAATTATTTCACATGGACGTTCACGCCGGTGGGCGGTATCGGTCTTGACGTGATCGCCAAGGAGGCGCTGCTTCGTCATCATCGTGCGTTCTCTGAACAGGAAGGCCGTGATCCGGTACTGGATACAGGCGGCGACCTGCAGTGGCGCAAGGATGGGGAAGAGCATCTGTACACGCCGGAAACGATCCATGCGCTGCAAACAGCCGTGCGTACGAACAACTATGCAATGTACAAAAACTTCGTGAAATTCATCACCCGCGAGGATGAAAAATATATGGCTTTACGCGGGCTGCTTCGCTTCCAGGCAGGCCGCCAGCCGATTCCGATCGAAGAAGTGGAGCCGATCGAGTCGATTTTTAAGCGCTTCAAAACCGGAGCCATGTCCTATGGCTCGATCAGCAAGGAAGCGCATGAGACGTTGGCGATTGCGATGAACCGCATCGGCGGCAAGAGCAACACCGGCGAAGGCGGCGAGCATCCGGAGCGCTTCACGCCGGATGCGAACGGCGATCTTCGCCGCAGCGCCATCAAGCAGGTGGCGTCCGGCCGCTTCGGCGTCACAAGCAACTATCTCGTCAATGCGGACGAGATTCAGATCAAGATGGCGCAGGGCGCCAAGCCGGGCGAAGGCGGCCAGCTGCCGGGAACGAAGGTATACCCTTGGGTCGCCGAGGTCCGTGGGGTAACGCCAGGCGTCGGCTTGATTTCGCCGCCGCCGCACCATGATATTTATTCGATCGAGGATCTTGCCGAGTTGATCCACGATCTCAAGAATGCCAACCCGCGCGCAAGGATCAGCGTGAAGCTGGTGTCCGAAGTAGGCGTTGGCACCATTGCTGCCGGCGTCGCCAAAGGGAAAGCGGACGTGGTCCTTATTTCCGGCTACGACGGAGGCACGGGAGCGTCCCCGCAGACGAGTATTCGCCACGCGGGGCTGCCGTGGGAGCTGGGTCTTGCCGAGACGCATCAGACACTCGTGCTGAACAATCTGCGCAGCCGGATCACCGTTGAGACGGACGGCAAGCTGATGACCGGGCGCGATGTCGTGATTGCAGCGCTGCTCGGCGCCGAAGAGTTCGGCTTCGCCACAACACCTTTGATTACGATTGGCTGCATCATGATGCGCGTCTGCCATTTGGATACATGCCCTGTCGGGGTCGCCACGCAAAATCCGGAGCTGCGCAAGAAGTTTGCCGGCGATCCGCAGCATGTGGTGAACTTCATGACGTTTATCGCGCAGGACGTACGGGAACTTATGGCTCAGCTGGGCTTCCGTACGATTGAAGAAATGGTGGGCCGCACGGATATTCTGGAAACCAGGCAGGCGGTTGAGCATTGGAAAGCCAAAGGCATCGACCTCACGCCGCTGCTGCATCAGCCGGATGTCGGCGCAGAAGTCGGGCGCTTCTGTACGGAGCCGCAGGATCACGGTCTCGACCGCTCGCTTGATGTTACGCAGCTGCTCGACATCTGTGAGCCGGCGCTCGAGCGCAAGGAGCATGTGCACGCGATTGTCCCGATCGCCAATACCAACCGCGTCGTCGGGACGATTGTCGGCAGCGAAGTGACACGCCGTTATGGAGCAGAGGGCTTGCCGCACGATACGATCCGCTTGCATTTTAACGGGTCTGCCGGCCAAAGCTTTGGCGCTTTCGTGCCGAAGGGCATTACGCTCTCGCTGGAGGGTGACGCCAATGACTACGTCGGCAAAGGGCTATCTGGCGGCAAGCTGGCCATTTTCCCATCTAGCCAGGCGTCTTTTGTCCCTGAAGAAAATGTCATCATCGGCAATACAGCCTTCTATGGTGGTACAGATGGGGATGCTTATATCCGGGGCATCGCCGGCGAGCGCTTCTGTGTCCGAAACAGCGGCGTCCGGGCGGTAGTGGAAGGCGTCGGTGACCATGGCTGTGAATACATGACTGGAGGGCGCGTAGTTGTACTTGGCACTACGGGTCGCAACTTTGCCGCCGGCATGTCCGGAGGTATCGCATACGTACTCGATGAGCAGGGCGATTTTGCCAGCAAGGTGAATAAAGAAATGATTTTGCTCGAACAGTTGGAAGAAGCCTATGAAATGAATGAAGTAAAGACGATGATCCAGCACCATGCAACATTTACCGACAGCAGTGTGGCCCATCGCGTATTAAACCACTGGGATGAATACGTTTGGAAATTCGTGAAGGTCATTCCGAAAGACTACAAACGGATGTTCGACGCGATCGAGAAAGTAAAACGTTCCGGACTTAGTCAGCAGGAAGCGGTCATGGTCGCATTTGAAGCGAATACGAAGGACGTATCCCGCATCGGCGGAAACTAAATAAGCTCAGGAGGATTAGCGCAATGGGTAAACCCACTGGTTTTATGGAATATAAACGTGAAGTCGCGACGGAAGCGGCTCCACTGCAGCGGATCGGCCACTGGAAAGAATTCGCAACGCCGCTGACGGATGAAAAGCTGCAAACGCAAGGCGCCAGATGTATGGATTGCGGGATCCCTTTTTGCCACACGGGCAAGCTGATCAGCGGGATGGCGGCGGGCTGTCCGGTCAATAACCTGATTCCGGAATGGAACGATCTCGTCTATCGCGGGCAATGGCGGGAAGCACTCGACCGTTTGCACAAAACGAACAACTTCCCTGAGTTTACGGGACGCGTCTGCCCGGCTCCGTGCGAAGGCTCTTGTACGGTCGGTTTGAAGGATACGCCGGTCGCGATTAAAAGTATCGAGAAAGCCATCATCGATAAAGGCTTCGCCGAGGGCTGGATCACCCCGCAGCCGCCGGAAATCCGCACCGGCAAGAAGGTTGCCGTCGTGGGCTCCGGCCCGTCCGGACTCGCTGCCGCAGCGCAGTTGAACAAAGCTGGCCATTGGGTGACTGTCTTTGAGCGCGCCGATCGCGTCGGCGGACTGCTCATGTACGGCATCCCGAACATGAAGCTCGATAAAAAGTACGTGCAGCGCCGTGTCGATCTGCTTGAAGCCGAGGGCATCACATTTATTACGAATGCGCACGTCGGCGTGAACTATCCGATTGAGAAGCTGCAAGAGGAGTTTGACGCCATCGTACTGTGCGGCGGAGCAACAAAAGGCCGCGATCTGATGATCGAAGGCCGTGAGCTGAAAGGCATTCATTTGGCGATGGAGTTCTTGGGCAAGAATACCAAGAGCTTGCTGGATTCCGCACATGCCGACGGCGCTTATATTTCGGCTGAAGGCAAGGATGTCATCGTCATTGGTGGCGGGGATACCGGAACGGACTGTGTGGGCACCTCTCTGCGCCATAAAGCGAAAAGTGTGACGCAGTTCGAAATTATGCCCAAGGCGCCGGATACGCGCCAATCGAACAATCCTTGGCCGGAGTGGCCGAAAGTTCATAAAGTGGATTATGGTCAACAAGAAGCGGCAGCGGTGCAAGGGGCCGATCCGCGTCAATATTTGATCAACACGAAAAAATTCGTTGGCGACGAGAACGGCAACCTGAAAGAGCTGCACACGGTGCTAATTGAGTGGCAGAAGAACGAGAAGGGCCAATTCGTGCCGGTGGAAGTGCCGGGCAGTGAGAAGGTATATCCGGCGCAGCTCGTGCTGGTCGCCATGGGCTTCACAGGACCGGAGAATACGGTCCTTGATCAGCTCGGCGTGGAGCGGGATGAGCGCTCCAACGCTAAAGCGGAATACGGCCGATTCGCGACGAATCAGCCGGGGGTTTTCGCTGCCGGTGACATGCGTCGCGGTCAGAGCCTGGTCGTGTGGGCGATCAACGAAGGCCGCGCTGCGGCTCGTGAGGTTGATCGTTATTTGATGGGAGCGTCGAACCTCCCATAAGAATGCAGCTGGCTCCAGGCAGATATCGCCTTGGAGCCAGTTTTTGCTGTGGGCCGGCGGGGCGATGAGAATGAGCGCCGTCGGCTTTTCGTTATTTTATGACGTTAACTAGTGAGCAGCAGTCCAGCCGGTCGATTTAACATCGCAAAAGACGTTTAACTCGTACATCGTGTCCCGGAATTGGGCGCTGCAGGTAAGTTAGCGTTATTTCATGACGTTAACTAGTGCGCGGCAGCTCAGCGCTTACACTTAACGCTATTTTATAGCGCTACGCTAGACCGAGATCCCCTACAGAAAACGGCCCAATAGTCGATTGCTCCTTTCACTGTAAATCCTTGTAAGCAAAAAGGTGAACATTTCGGGCACATCATGTACAATAGAAGTAGCGGACAGGCTGGCTTCTATCCAGCCGCCTAAACTGAACGGAGCAGGAGGACGAGGATGAACAAGGAGGAGCTCTTAACACGCAAGGAACTTAATGCAGTGCTTGCTGCCCATGGAGAAAGCTTGCGGGACCTCGCTTCAGACGAGCCTATCGGGGCGGAGCACTTGATGGCATTGCAGAGAGCGGTGCTGCTGCTTGCCGGCAAAGTCCATGACCTCCAGTCGGAACTTCATGAGCAGATGGAGCGCCAGCGCAAGCAGCAGGAGGAACTGCTGCGGTTGTTCAAACTACAGTATCCTGACGCTGAGCTGGAGGAGGAGACGCAGCTTGGCGAGACTCTCGCCGCCGATATGGAGCTCCTGGAAGAGACTCCGCCTGCAACCTATTCACGCGTCAAGAGCTACCGGAAGATCCGCAAACGAAGAAAAACGTTTTTGGAGAAGCTTTTCGAATAGTCAGCCCGTCCTCCTACAATGAAAGCCGCCCCTTCTGATTAAGCAGGAGGAGCGGCTTTTGTGTTTTACAGAAGTCCTTCGATGTGGGCCTTCTTCGAGGCTTGAATGCGGTCGCGGACGTCCATTTTGGAGTAAACGCTTGAGATATAGTTTTTCACTGTGCCTTCGGACAAGTACAGCTTATCAGCAATCTCCTTGTTGCTAAGCCCGTCCGCAATGCAGTGCAGCACTTGCATTTCACGCTCGCTCAGCCCGTACACATCAGCTCGCGCGGCTTCCTCAGCTTTGGACGGCGCAGCAGGCGCCCCCGGCGAAAAGGCCGGTTCTCGCTCTTGCTGCTCCTGCGCGCCACGCGCCTGCTGGACAAGCATTTTGGCGATATCCTGCGGAATCAGCGTCCCGCCCTGGTGCACCCATTTGATGCCTGCGGCCAAGTCCTTCGGGTGAATCGCTTTAAGCAGGTAGCCTTCGGCCCCCGCACCGAGCGCGTCGACGACGTAGTTGATCTCCTGGAAGGTAGTCAGAATAATGACGCGAATATCCGGCCATTGCGTCTTGATTTGGCGCGTCGCCTCGACACCGTCCATGACGGGCATATGAACATCCATCAGCACGACGTCCGGCTGATGAGCTTCGCATTGCTGAATGGCTACGTGTCCATTCTCGGCGAGCCCGACGACTTGGATTTCCGGATCCATGTCCAGCACGATGTGCAGACTTTCTCTAATCAAATCCTGGTCATCGACCAGGAGCAGCTTCAACGGTTGCGAGCTCATGGGTAAATCCTCCTAAGAGCTTGATATTTATTTTCATTGTAGCATGACGGAACTCGTTCGAAAATGCGGTTATAACGACGGATAGCGCTTCGCTGGAACATGACAGGAGACGATGGTTCCCTGGCCGGGCGTGGAGCTTACTTGCAGCGTGCCTTGCAGGGCGGATATTCGTTCGTGCATGGCATTGATGCCGAAGCCGGCTTTGAGCTGCTTGGCGCCGATGCCGTCATCCTCAATGCGCAGGCCAACCTCATCGTCGCCATACGCAAGCACGATCTCAATGGATGTCGCTCGCCCGTGCCGCTTGGCGTTCGTCAGCGACTCCTGCAGACAGCGGATCAAGGTGAGCTTGGTCTGCTTGGGAATATCGAATTCCTCCCCGGTGGTGGAGAAATCGATCTTGGTGCCCGTGTGCAAGGCGAACTCGTTGGCCAGGCGGGTCAACTGCTGCGCCAGCAGCATGTCCGCTCCGCCCGGGACCATCTGATGGATGCTGCGGCGCACTTCTTCAAGTCCGCTCCGGGTCACGCCTCGGAGAACGTCGAGCTTCTCCTTGGCTTTGTCCGGTGCGGCTTCTATCAGATACGAGACGGCGTCCATTCCCATGATCACGGAAGTGAACGTATGCCCTACCGTATCATGCAGCTCCCTGGCCATCCGGTTGCGTTCTTCCAGCAGGGTGAGCTGCTCAATTTGATTGGCGTATTGTTCCAATGCATTGTTCTGCTCATGGATGAGCTGGTATTGACGCTGGTTCTCCGCCAGCAGTTTCTTTGTTTCCTCGTTGGAGGTGACGACACGCTGCAAGCTGAGTCCGATGGCATAGAGCAGGACGGCATTCAGAATTTGGCTGAACAAATCGCCAAGCCCCATCCCTGCATGGAGGATGAAATAGTAGGATAACGGCATCGCAACAAGGAAAAAAGGAGCGACCCACCAAGCATTTTTTCGATCGGTGAGGAATCCGATGACCATTAATGGGCAATTAATAATAGAGTAGGCTTCCTGCTGCATCCAAGATAGATAGATTTGTAGAGGCGCGTCCATCACGAGCACAACAATCGGATAGAAGGTCGCGTTAATATAATGAGGGCGCCAGAACAAGAGCGGCAACGCATAAGAAAGGAGAAGCGCGATGACGGTGAATACGATGGAGATTTGCTTGAATTCATGCATGTGCAGCAGCACATATAACAAACTGAGCAGCGTGGAACCGGTCAGCACAATGAACAGCGACCATTCGACACTATGCCACTCTCGTCTTTGAACCATAGTTTAACCCCTCTGCCGATTAACTTATAAGCCCATTGTACATAAAAATGGTTCAAATCCATAGTGCGTTCAGTCATAAACCGTGTATGACTTGCTATGACCGCGTTATGACCCCTGCCACTGGGAACGGCTGCGGCCGTGCGGTACAATTGAATAGAAATTGCAAAGGAGAGGATAACTGTTGACCCAGACAGATAGACATACACCGATTGTCGAGATCCGGAACGTAACGAAACGAATCGGATCCAAAACGATTATTGAGAACCTAAGCTTTGATGTTCCGCGTGGAGAGGTATTCGGATTTCTCGGACCGAACGGCGCGGGCAAAACGACGACGATCCGCATGATGGTCGGATTGATGTCGATTACCGGAGGCGATATCCGCATCGGCGGGTACTCGATCCGCACGCATTTCGAGCAAGCGATTCGGCATGTCGGCGCGATCGTGGAAAATCCCGAGATGTATAAGTTTCTCAGCGGTTACCATAATCTCGTGCATTACGCGAGAATGATTCCCGGCATTTCATCTGACCGTATTCAAGAGGTGATCACCCTGGTCGGTTTAGAGAACCGGATCCACGATAAGGTCAAAACCTACTCGCTCGGCATGCGCCAGCGGCTCGGTATCGCCCAGGCGCTGCTGCACAAGCCGTCGGTGCTCATCCTGGATGAGCCGACCAACGGGCTCGACCCGGCCGGAATTCGCGAGCTGCGCGACCACCTGCGGCGACTCACACGTGAAGACGGGATCTCCGTTATCGTATCGAGTCATCTGCTGTCCGAGATGGAGCTGATGTGCGACCGCGTCGCCATCATTCAGAACGGCAAGCTGGTGGACGTCCGCCAGATTGGAGAATATGTGCAGGCGGAGGAGCGCCAGCGGGTTGCGTTTGAACTGGAGCCGCTGGATCAAGCGAAGCGGATGCTGGAGGAGGCGGACGTTGAGGCTGTGACCGATGGCCGCGAGCTGGTCGTAAATTTTGACAAGCCGCAGATTGCCGATTGGAACAAACGCTTCGTTGAAGCGGGCATCCGCGTCTATGGCATCCGCAGCACGGCGAAGTCCCTGGAAGATCAATTTTTGGAAATGACGGGAAGTGATCCGATTGCTTAATCTCATTCAAAATGAAAATATGAAAATTTACCGCCGACTGCGGACTTGGGTGATGGGTTTGCTGTTGATCGCCATCGTCGTGACTTATGCGATATTCTCGCACGCTGGCGCGAATCCTGATCACGACTGGCGGGCAGCAGCGAGGGCTACGATCGAGCATAACCAACAAGAGATCAACAACCCGGATCTGCCTGTCAAATACAAGATCAACATGAGGGAAGAGATGGCGCTGCAGCAATATGCGCTCGACCATCAGTTACCACCGATGGAAACCACGCTGTGGGGCGGCGTGCAGCGTGGGGCAGGCCTCATTCAGATCATCACGTTATTTACAGTCATCATCGCCGGGGATATGGTGGCAGGGGAGTTCACATGGGGAACGATCAAGCTGCTGCTGATCCGCCCCGCAACCCGAGCGAAGATCTTAGCGTCCAAATATGCCGCCACTCTGCTCTTTGCCGCTGCGCTGCTGGTCACCCTGTTTGTCTCGGCTCTGATCGTGAACGGCATCCTGTTCGGCTTCCAGAACATTGGCTTGCCGCACTTGCAAGTGTTGGCTGACGGTACCGTGCACGAAAGCAGCATGCTGCTGTACGTGCTGGCGACATACGGACTCAAGCTTATTCAGCTTGTCATGATTGTCACACTTGCCTTCATGATCTCCACCGTATTCCGCAGCTCGTCGCTGGCGATCGGACTCAGCATATTCATTATGTTTATGGGTCAGGTCATTACCTTTTTCTTCATGCGCTACAGCTGGGGCAAATACTTCTTGTTCGCCAATACCGATTTGACGCTTTATTTGGAAGGCAAACCGTTGGAAGAAGGCATGACGATGGGCTTCTCCATCACCGTGCTGATCTTTTACTTCCTGCTGTTTAACATTCTTTCTTGGGAAATATTCCGCAGACGCGACATCGCAGCATAACCGGTCTAGACGCGTGTGCAAATTAAAAAGCCGTTCTCGCCAGCATAGGCAGGGAACGGCTTATTTCTTATCATGATTTTCTTACATAAGTCTCAATCGCTTCAGGGACATCCTGCAAGGAATCCAGCTTCAGGAAAGCGCCGGTCGGCTCGATGTCGATTACTGCATGGTTAAACACCCAATCCTGTTCGACGGGGATGTGAATCGAGTGGATGCCTGCATGCAAGGCAGGCAGCACATCGGTTTTTAACGAGTTGCCGATCATCCATGTCAGCTTGCGGTCGAAGCCTTGTTCGTGCAGGAGCGTGTTCATGAACTCCTTGGTTTTATGGATCGTCACGAAGATGCGGTCATCAAAGTAATCGTGCAAACCGCTGTCGCGTACTTTTTTCATTTGAATCGAGGCGTCGCCGCCTGTATAGAGATACAGCTTATGTCCGGCACGTTGAAGGGTCTCCAGCGTTTCGTTCATCAGTGGATAAGGTTCGACCGTATATTCATAAACCGTGTGGCCTAATTGCAGCAGCCAATCTTCTTCCTTCGGACTGATCAACCGGTTGTAATAACGCGAGAACCAATGATAGGTTTCAACGAACGATTTGGGAAACCGATCCGGCTTAAAGCCATGAATATGGACGCCTTCGAGATCAATCTCCAGCTGCTTCTGCTTGATCTCCTGCGGCTCCAAGTGGTGGCCGGAAAACCATGTCTGCATAAGGTCAGCGAACTGGTCGATCACGAAGTCGAAATATTTGTTGCAGTGAACGAGCGTATCGTCGAGATCGAAAAGAATCGTTTGTTGTTTCATAGTAAGGATCTCCTGCGTCAGCCAGATATAATGGTGCACGCCCAATTATAACATGACCGCAGCACTTGAGACTATCTCAAGGTGTTTTTGTCACCATTACAAGGCGATCGGTTGTCCGCCAAAAGCGCCGCTCGCAGCTGGAGGGACGGCTGCAGCAGCCGGTTTATTGTCAGGTTCAGGCTCCTTCTTCTCCGGCAGATCGGGAACCGTCTTCGCGTCGGCCATCTTGCTGTTACCCTGGAAGAGGCCGCCTTCCTCGATAATGAAAGAGGCTGCCTGGATATTGCCATACAGGGACCCTGTCGATGTGACGGTAAGCTTGCCTTTGGCCGTCACATTGCCTTGGACGCTGCCCGCGAGGATCACATCTCTGGCGCTGATGTTGGATTTCACGCTGCCATGCTCGCCGACGATGACATCGCCCGCACATTCAACATCGCCGGTAATGGTGCCTTCGATCCGGATGCTGGCTTCCGACTTGAAGCGGCCTTCGAACGTCGTGCCTTCACCAATCAGCGTATCGGTCGTATTAGGATTAAAGGCATATTTCTTGCTTTTAAACATGGTTAGTCATCCTTTCGCATCGCTTTCAAATAAGGTTTGGGATCTGTGCTTTCCCCGTTCTTGAGCACTTCGTAATGGAGATGTGGTCCTGTGCTGCGTCCTGTTGATCCGACAAGACCGATGACGTCTCCCTTTTCCACGGTGTCTCCGCGTTTGACTAATATTTGATTAAGATGCATGTACCAAGTGCGCAAGCCCTTGGAATGCTCGATGACAACGTTATTGCCGTGAAAGGCGTCGGTTCCTGTGCTGACAACCTGGCCGTCGGCGGTCGTAAATACGGGATCATTCTCTCTGGCTCCGAAATCAATACCCGAATGAAAGCTGGGATGGTGAGTAATCGGGTCGGTCCGGTAACCGAATGGCGAGGTGACCAGCTTGGTATTCGTCGGCCATATCGTCGGCGTAATTCGCAGCTGCTGCTGCTTGACCGCAACCTTTTGCTTTGTCTCGGTAAAGCTGGTCTGCAGTTCCTTTACATCGGAATCCATCGTAGAGAGGGAGGCAAGGGTCTGTTCACCGAGCTTCATGATCTCCTCTTGCGTTGCGGGATTCGGACTGCCGCCCATCCCTAAGGGAAGCGAGGCGACGGCTTCATTGGATGCTGCTGCATCAGATATAGATGGGTCTTTGGTAGGAGCAGTGTCAGGGGCGATTTGGGCAATCGACTTCAGATCGCTCTCCAATTTTTTCATTTCCTCGACTTTGACCTTCATGAGCTCGGCCTTTTGGGACAATTGGATTACTTCGTTCTGCAGCTGTTCAATGGTTTCGTTCTTGCTCGACAGCTCTGCGTTCCATTGTTGGTTGGCCCCGTTCAGCTTAACCTGAAGCTCGCTGGCGGCCTTGGCGGAATGCGCGTGTAATCCGTATACGACCAAGGCAATGAGCAGTGGCACGGAGAAACACGCAGCAGCTATATAAGCAAACAGATGGTGAATGCGAAACCTGACAACAGATTGATTGGCATCGGGAATGATGACCAATGTCAGCTTTTTGGGCTTCCATTTGAGCTTCCACTTGAGCTTCATAACGGCTAAATATTCTCCTGTTCGTGGTTGAATTTGGTAACAAGTTTGTACTTCACAATTCGGCACATTTCGATGAAAACCCTCCCTCTCCTCCGTTGGACCATCCAAAATGAGACTAAAGTAGGAAGGATTCCTGTCGCAATAGATCGAATTTACTTATGCAAATACACTGGCAAACGCAGATCTTGAATGGAGGAGCTTATGAATAAGCTTGCAGGAATTGATATAGGCAACGATAGTATCAAGCTGGTGCTGGATGGTTCTAAAGAACCGCTCGTGATCCCGAATATTATCGCGCCCGGTTATGAAAGGCATATTTTGCAGGAGGAGGATTCCCCCTGGAAAGCACTGGATGTGACGATCTACAGCCCATCCCTGACACAAAGGAACCAGCGCTACTTCGTCGGGCAGCTGGCCCTGGAGCACGAGGACAATCTGGAGCTCGAGGACAGCGATAATAAGGCGATCTCCGACCAGTCGCTGATCGTGGCTTTGACCGCGCTTGCCTACCAAGGTCTCATGGGCTATGCCTCCGGCGCGGCGCACGGAAATACCGATGAAGTGGAATACATGCTTGGCACGGGCTTGCCTGTCCGTACGTATGCGAAATTCCATCATCAGTTTGAGCAAAGGCTTGTCGGCGAGCATGAAGTGACGTTCCACTCCACGCCGCAGCTGCGCAACCGCAAAATTAAAGTGACGATCCGCAAGGTCGCCGTCTCCATTGAAGGCGCAGCCGCGATCTTCCATCTGGCGACACATGACAGCCTGCTCGTGCGCGACGAAGAGATCTACAACGGATGCATTGGTGTTTGTGAGATTGGCGCGTTAACAACGGATTTCCCGGTGATCAAACGCATGGCCATCGACAATCATTTCAGCCACGGCGAGCAGATCGGCATTGCCACCTATTTGGACGCGATCATTCGCGACATCGATGACGCTTACGGCTATGTCTTCCAGAGCCGGGCGAAGCTGGTGCAGCGCATCAAGAATCGGCAATTTACGATTCAGCTTATCGGTGAAGGCCAAGTGGACATCCGCGCGGTCGTCGATCAGCATTTCCGCAGAGCGGCTGCACGCATGGTTGAGATGATCCGCAAGCGCTGGCGCAAGTATCCGGATATACAATGCTTCTATGTGATTGGCGGAGGAGCTTCTGCGCTCAAGCCTTATATTCAGGATGCCGCAGGTTCGCTGCGACTGCGCTTTGCCGAGGAGAGCGAATTCCTCAATATGTACGGCTATCTCAAAGTAGCCAAAAGTCGTATGAGCCAAACAGCCAATGTTTAACATACAAGCGTACCTGCCCGAGAGGCAGGTGCGTTTTTTTTATGCCGTTATTTCCCCGCTTCCACTTGCTGCAACTTGCTCACCTCCATATAAGTTGTCATCGCGGTTAATATCAGGCAGCAGCCGAATGTAAAACCGCATAATATGCCGACCCTCGGCATGTACTTCGAGAAGGCGCAGCCGATCAGAATGCACAGAACGGAGAGCAGCATGAGCGCATTGCCGCCCCATCTCCAGTGCGAATAGGACAAGCGCACGCTGACCTTCGCCATCGGCTGCGTCGGCGAGCCGACTGCTTGGGAAGACGGCGATTGGGACTCGTCGGGTGGCGGTTGTGCGGCATGCTTCCGCTTATAAACCATCACGGCAACAAGCAGGATGCACATATACAAAGGCTGATAGGCCAGAACGATCACGGGCATGCTGAAGTTCGCAAATGAAAGCAGTTCCGTTGTGCTGTGATACGAAAGAAAGGTGGTTAACGTCAGGAACAGCGCTGTTTGCTTGTTGAAAACAGGATAGTTGGGCTGCTTCAACATAGAGCTGATGCCGATCAGCATGGCGACATAGACCGTTATGGTTTTGAGTGCGAGTGTCGGCATCCAGATGGTCAGCAGCACGATATCCAGGCGGTCCAGAAAATCCGTCACATGGATCATCTGGATCAAGTTGTAAGCCGGATAAATGAAGTTAGCCGGCATGCGCGGTCCGAAGACGGTGAGCACCATGAAAATATAAATGGTAAACAGCAAGACGCCGAACAAGGTGCCGTGCCGGATTGCCGAACGAATGTGATCGGCATTATACAGCATGTGGAGAAAGGCGCCGAAGGCGAAAATATCACCGGCGCTTCCCAGTGCCAGGATATTGCTGGAGGCCAAATGATGCAAGGGCATCGTAAGCACAGGCGTAACCAGCTTCAGATCAAATTCATTCGACAGCAGGAACGGCATCGATAGGGTAGCAATGGCAAACAGCGGATAAAACAGATCGTTGACCCGGGCCACGATTTCCAGGCTGCTCTTGCCGAAATAAATCAGCAGCAAGCAAGGCATTAAAATCAGAATCTCCAGCGGTGTGTTGTGCAGCAGCAGCGTAGAGCTGAACTTGGATACCGATGAGAGGTCTTGCTTGACCACCTGCCAGAAATGGAACAGAACCAGCAGGTTAAGTACGGAGCCAGCCCAGCGTCCGAGTACCAGCGTCACAATATCAAAAATATTTTTGCGGGGAAAGACTTTGGCTAAATAACCAAAAAAGGCTGCAATGGTAAAAATATAAAAAATCGAGATAACGTAACTGAACCAAGCGTCCATCTGACTGATCCGCACCAGCACGTTCTGCAGCGTAAAGATGCCGCCACTTGTAATCATGGATGCGGCTAGCCATGACAGCTGCCTTTGATTAATCACTTGCTTGCTATCCATGGATCATCACCGCCTTATCATTTTGACAACTAAATGCCGATTAGCTTGCAGACCCATGGGGATACCGTGCGAATGAAAAAGCGCGACGGCATCTGAATGTTCCAATGCATGAAATCGGCGACAAACAGTCCAAGCGTCACGAAAGCGATGACGCCGTAGACAATTTTGACTTTGGTCATCTCCTGTTTAAGCATGTTTCGATCCACCAGGAAGCTCGAGAACATCAGGATGAGAAACGTTAGCTTAAAAATTAAATCCATCGCTATTTCTTCTCCTCGACCACGTTTTGATTGATGAGACCGGTTTCCGTGATAGTGCCTTGAACGGTAATGCGGAATTCCGCATTTTTAAAGACGTCCTGCCATCCGGCCTGGAGCTTCGTGTTCCAGATGTTCGGATAGCGCCGCCAGATCAAAAGGCCAAGTTGGGCCGAATCGGTGCCTTCTTTTTGCATTTGTTTCACAGCGGCCTGGACATTCTTCTTCACCTGTTCGGCAAATTTGCGCTCGACCTTATGAAGGTTTTCCGGCTTGCCGAGGTCGGTCTTCGCCAAATCCTCCCGCACCTGTCCATAGGCTTCGAGCTTAAGGTTGAA
>Ga0209566_100173_pt1 | contig 70595 bp, 67 predicted proteins | sample Araplavi_mTSA_r2_2_FD_184287 | JGI IMG/M metagenome (GOLD analysis project Ga0209566, IMG submission 184287) | Arabidopsis root microbial communities from North Carolina, USA - plate scrape CL_Cvi_mTSA_r2 (SPAdes) (version 2) | ecosystem: Host-associated > Plants > Roots > Endosphere | place... | reverse complement strand
CGAAGGGACCGCTCGACTTGCATGTATTAGGCACGCCGCCAGCGTTCGTCCTGAGCCAGGATCAAACTCTCCAAAAAGGATGAATCTGAATAGCTCATTTAAAGCTGACGAGATTGTTAATCTCTTTTAAAATTTAAAGTCGATTGCTCGACTTGCTTCTCACTCGTTGTTCAGTTTTCAAAGAACAATTTCACTTTCTTAACCGCGTCACCTTCAAAAGCGACTTGATTAATATATCACATCTGCCTACTCGATTGCAAGAACTTTTTTTAATTCTTTTTTCTTTTGATCAGGCTTCCGAAGCGACAAGGAGTAATATACCAAACCGCAAATCAAAAAGCAACTATTTATTACATTGTAAAATATGGAAACTGCAAACAATAAAAAAAGACCCCGGCGCATCAGCGCCAGAGTCTTCGATTTTTACCCTTGACTTCCTATTAAAATGTAACGCGCCAGAACGAGTACGGCCAGCACCCACATGAGCCAATGAATCGGGTACTTCTCTTTGCTGCGGAAGTTAGCCGCAGTTGCCAGAACTACATAAGCTACGATACCGAAGGAAATACCGTTTGCGATGTTGTAAGTGAACGGCATCAATACGATCGTAAGGAATGCCGGGATGGCCAACACGAAATCCTGGAAGTCGATCTCTTTAATGGATTGAACCATCAGTACGCCAACAACGATCAGCGCAGCTGCCGTTGCGGAGCCTGGGATCAACATAGCGATTGGAGCCAGGAACAAAGCAAGCAAGAAGCATACGCCTGTCGTAACAGCCGTTAAACCTGTACGGCCGCCTTCAGCCACACCAGCTGCGCTCTCTACGAAAGCTGTTACCGTACTTGTACCTACCAAAGCACCTCCGCTGACGCCGATGGCATCAACCAGCATCGCTTTACCGACGCGCTTGTTGCCTTCTTCTTTATTTTTCATAATACCGGCGCGAGTCGCTGTACCCACCATTGTACCGAATGTATCGAAAAGCTCAACGAAAGTAAATGTAGCAATAACAGAAATGATGCCCGTATTCATGATGCCTGCAAAGTCGAAGTTAGCAAAAGCAAGCTTGGACATGTCAGGGACCCATGTGGTTTCCGGACTTGTCAGGGAACTCAGGTTAACCAAGCCCATGAAGTAACCGATGATCGTTGTCGCCAGGATACCCAGCAGAATCGCGCCGCGCAGGCGAAGCACCATGAACACGGAAATGATCAGAACACCGACAATCGTTAAAACAACACCTTTATCTTCCAAGGAGCCCATGTGGAAGACTGTTTCAAAAGAAAGAACATCTGTAAACTTATGTGCTGGAATGTCTTTACCTGCCTCAACGGCAACAGTCAGGATGCCGCTGTTTTTGAAACCGATCATTGCGATAAACAAGCCAATACCGACTGTAATCGCATGCTTCAAACTATCCGGAACCGCGACGAGAAGTATTTGACGGACTTTGGTGACAGTCAAAATGATAAAGATAATTCCTGAAATAAACACAGCTGTCAAAGCCATGGAGAATGTGAATTTGCCTTGCGATGAAAGAATGACGGTTGCAAAATAAGCATTCAAGCCCATCCCTGGCGCCATCGCCACCGGGAAGTTAACGAACAAGCCCATCAAAATCGTGATCACGCCTGCAGCAATCGCTGTGGCCAAGAAAACGGACGTCCAGTCCCCGCCGGTTGCACCTGATTTAAACGCGCTAAGCACATCAGGGTTAACGGCCAGAATATAAGCCATTGTCATGAAGGTAGTCAGACCTGCCATGATTTCTGTTCTCACGCTTGTACCGTTTTGTTTCAATTTAAAAAACCGATCCATCTACCTATTCCTCCTAAATAATGTGTGGGAACAGCAAAAAACCCGGAATCAGCGATGCATGATTCCGGGTACCAAAAAGGAGCCTACCCCATGAGAAATCGACTCCTTGCCCATGCAAAATACAAGTGCAAAGCACAAATCTCATACGGATCCGTTCCTTTTTTTCGTAGCCAGATCATTTGCGGTGATCTCGTAGAAACTCTCAGGCCAATTCCCGAGATTATACGAAAAAACTGTTATCCAACACACATATTAGATGGAATTTGCGATTCTGTCAACAGAAAAACCGAACATTAGAGGGGAATATTTTCCCGTAACGTTCGGTTTTGATGAAAAACCTACCTCTATTCCCACTCGATGGTAGCAGGCGGTTTGGAAGTCACGTCGTACACGATCCGGTTGACGTTCTCAACCTCGTTGACGATACGGACGGAGATTTTCTCCAGCACGTCCCAAGGGATACGCGCCCAGTCTGCGGTCATGCCGTCGATAGACGTTACAGCACGGATGCCGACCGTGTAGGAGTATGTTCTAGCGTCGCCCATAACGCCAACGCTTTTCATGCCAGGAAGCGCTGTGAAGTACTGCCAGATCTCGCGATCCAGACCCGCTTTGGCGATCTCTTCACGCAGAATGGCATCGGATTCACGCACGATGTGCAGCTTGTCTTCCGTAACTTCACCCAATACGCGGATGGCCAGTCCAGGACCCGGGAACGGCTGTCTCCAAACAATCGCCGTCGGAAGGCCGCATTCTTCGCCGACTTTGCGCACTTCGTCCTTGAACAGTGCTTTCAACGGCTCGACGAGCTTGAATTTCATATCTTCAGGCAGCCCGCCTACGTTATGATGTGATTTGATCGTATGCGCTGTAGCTGTACCGCTCTCGACGATATCCGTGTACAGCGTGCCTTGCGCCAAAAATGCGAAATCATCAAATCTACCGGACTCTTCTTCGAACACACGGATGAATTCGTTGCCGATGATTTTACGCTTTTGCTCCGGATCGTCCACACCGGCAAGCTTGCCGAGGAAACGGTCTTTCGCATCGATTTTGACCACTTTCATGTCAAATTTGCCCACGAACGTGTCCATAACGCTCTCTGCTTCGTCTTTGCGCAGCAAGCCGTGGTCGATGAACATGCAAGTCAATTGATCGCCGATTGCTTTATGCAGCAGCATAGCAACAACGGAGGAATCTACGCCGCCGCTGAGCGCGCAAAGCACTTTTTCATTGCCGACTTGCTCGCGGATTTCCTTGATCGTGTCTTCAATGAAAGATTCCATCGTCCAGTCGCCGCTGCAACCGCACACATCGTAGACGAAGTTGTGAATCATTTCGTTGCCTTGAACGGAGTGACGCACTTCCGGATGGAATTGAACCGCGTGAATGTTCTTCTCGCGATGGCTCATCGCCGCAATCGGCAGCGATTCTGTGCTCGCTTCCAACACAAAGCCTTGCGGCAGGACGGAAACGTGGTCACCGTGGCTCATCCAAACGACTTGTTTGGCATCCAAGCCGCGTACCAAGGGACTTTCGTTCGTAAACTTCAGCTCAGCTTTACCATACTCGCGTGTATGCGCACGCTCGACTTTACCGCTCAATTGATGCGCGATCAATTGCATACCGTAGCAAATCCCCAGAATCGGGATGCCTAGATCGTAGATAGCCGGATCTACAGAAGGAGCGCCCTCTCCGTAAACACTTGCCGGCCCGCCGGAGAAAACGATCCCTTTCGGGTTCAGCGCCTTAATTTTATCCACGCCAGTATTGAACGGCATCAATTCGCTGTATACGCCCAGATCACGGATCCGTCTGGCGATTAATTGATTGTATTGGCCTCCAAAATCCAGAACTACGATAATTTCACTTGGTTTACTCATACCCGACCTCCTAGTTTCATAGCAATCTGCAGATCAAGAACCCTTGTCTGCAGATCACTATATATAGCTATTAATTTTAAACATTACCTGCCTAGGATGTAAAGGGCTGAGTTCAACTCGTCGTTTTTTGAATGGCATTCCACACAGCGGCAATTTCACGTTTGGAGTAGGCGGGCCGTCCCGCCACATCATAGCGAACAGCTTCGTACATTAATGCAAATTCATGCAAAGCTTGCTGCTGGGAGGCATGATCCAAGCGTAGGGCGGATACATATTCGCGCAAAGTTTGATGTGCGGAAATCGCGCCATACTTGCGGAACAGCTGCAGCCACAAGCGATCCATGAACCGGACGACAGGCTGCGAGACGCCAGCGCGGGCTGTTCCAATCGAGTAGAGCAGCGGCAGACCAGTGAAGACGCCTTTGCGCCGCAGCGCCACAAATACTCCGAGCACGATAATGAGTAAAACAAAGCTAGCCAGCAAATATCCTCTATACATTCCCACAAATTGGATAGCTTTATCCGTGAAGTTGTGCAGCCATTCTAGGGAGCTGTCAGACAGATTTTTGACGGTCGGGGTGTTCAATAGGGAAGCCGTCATCGTCGGTCTCTCTTCGGGTGAAATCGTGACGGCCGCACGCGTATGATCGCCGCCGATACCCGTGAAGCCCGGGGTAGGCTCGAAAGGTACCCAGCCCGCAGCCGGGAAGTACACTTCGACCCACGAGTGCGCGTCCTGATTGCGCACGGTGATCGCCTTCATCCCGTCCTCTGTGTCCATGAGGTCGCCGGGCGCGAAGCCTTTGACCCAGCGCGCGGGCACGCCGACGGAGCGAAGCATGACAGCCATCGCCGTCGAGAAATGATCGCAATAGCCGTTCTGATCCACAAATAGGAAATGGCTCACAAAGTCTTCATTGCGGCTCGGTTTCGTCGGCTTATCCAAGCTGTACGTATAGTTGCTGCGCAAGTACTGTTCAATGGCGACAGCTTTGGCATAGGGCGTCGCTGCGCCAGCCGACACTTGTTCGGCAAGGCTGCGAACCGAACGCGGCAAGCTCTCCGGCAGCTGCAGATAGGCCCCCGATATGTCTGCGGGATACGCACCGGTATCCGTACTGAGCACAGCCGGATCGGGATGCACGGGTTTAACCGTGATTTTGTAGTAGGACAGCGGATGGCTGCTGTCTGGCAACGACATCTTGCCGTTCACACGATTCTGAACGACAATGTCAGGGGACAGAGGTTCGTCCTGGCTGCTCAACAGCCCGTCTATACGCTGCACATCCCCACCGTAAAAGAGCTGCTTGCCAGGCGTTCCAGAGATCCAAAGCACTTCTTGCACCACAAGCGGATCCGCGTAAAACGATGCCGAGGACAGCGCAGGAGCACTCGAAACGAAAGGCTCGGAGTCAGATTCGTTCTGCTGCCAGCCTTTGCCGTCATACAAACTTTTGGATTCTCCGCGCCAATAGGTCACTTCCGTCGTCTTGGCTGTAAAGACGGTTGCGCTATCCGGCTGCAGCGGTCCGCCCAGAGCCGAATCGTCATTGCCGTAACCTGACTTCGCCACCGCCGCACTTACACCCGCATCTTCGTGATATAGCGACATCAGCCGATCGGAGACGCGTTCCCAAGTGACGGGCTTCATCAGCGCCAAAGGCTTGGCCATATCCGCTGCATACCAACCGGCGCTGGCTAGCGCGATAACGATGGCTAAGCTGACGGCCAGCCAGATCAAAGCCCCCTGCGCACGGAGCGTTGCAATGCCATAAGTTTGGCGAATCCGTGAGAGGTTCAGCAGTGAGAGCAGCAGCAAGCCGTATCCCAATGTCCGAAAAATACCCTGTACGGTATCTGCGCCAAGAAAGAGCTGCAGCCCCACCAAATACAGCAGCGTAGCGCCAACAAAGAGCAGACTGTGCTGCCTTTGCAGCATCAGGGTCTGAATCACGGATATGAGCAATGTCCATCCGAATATAAAGAGCAGCGTGCGTGTCTCCGCACTGATGAGATCCAAATGCATCTCCGTCATATGCCGGATATCGGCTGCAAGCTTCCCGCCAAAATCGACCAGCCAGCCGCCTCCAAGGAAACCGTCACGATCGAACATGAAGCCGATAAACAACAGGTTCAGCGCGCCTTTGGCGACCCAGCCCCAGGCATAAGGAATACGAAAGCAATCCACCGCAATACAAAGCCCGAATAGGACTAAAAACGGCTGGATTTGATATATTTCCGATACATCGGCCAAATCCGGCAAGGGACGAAGCCACTCGCTCAGCAGTAAAAACAGCAGCAGTGAGATCAGCAGATCGCGAAGCAGCGAATCTCGGACGCGCACCGCTGGAAACATGTCGCTGGTATGAAACCGGGCTGGCGTAAATACAGGTGCCGGCGCGCCCACCTTCGCGCCTCGGGGTTCAAGCGGTTGCATCCGCGACACCCCCTTGCTTCGGCCACCGCTCCTGCGGATGCGGCACTTCCGTGAAGCTGCAGCCTAAAGCCTGCAGCTGCTGCGCCAGCTCTCGGTCCGCGACCGAGAGCGAAGGCCGCGCGTGCACATAGACCACGTGCACGCCTTTGCGCCTGCTGCGCGCCTCGCCAAGCGCACGCAGCAGGCCCGGTTCGAGCGTCGATGTGATGCACAGCATCGACGCATCCGGGGGCAAGGCCCCGGCCTCTTTCCTGACGAGGTCAGGAAAGGCATGGGGGGCCTTGCCCCCGACGCTCGCGAGCACTTCGTACGCGAGCGTCAGGTCCGGGCGAATCGTCGGCGCGATTCGCCTTGTGGCGGAGCTGCAGGCGAAGCCGCAGCTCTCTTGGCCGCCGGCGGCTGCGGCGAAGAAGCCGGCCGCCAGGGCGACGCCCTTCTCCAGCAGCGGCCGTGCCGCTTCGGCTGGATGCGCCGCGGGCGTCGTGTCGAGCAGCAGCATCCGCTTGGCAGCGGTGGCCTGCTCGGGATCTTTGGACATCAACCGGCTCAGCTTGGCCGTGGATTTCCAATGAATGCGGTGATAAGGGTCACCGCTGACATATTCCCTGACGCCGGCAACGTTCGGTGTCGCCAACCAGGGTGTACCTGCCGACGGTCGGTCGTTATTCGTAGCCTGAAGCGTCATAACCGGGCGGTTGAGCGCATCCGGCTTCGGATACACGACGAAGCGTCGTTCGTCCACGCCGCGCGCTTTGCGCACCGCAAATCCGAATAAATCCCCGCCGACATATTCCCATTCGGCAAAACGGTAAACGCCGCGCATCAAGCCCGTGATCTGGTAGTGCAGCGTAAACGAAGTACGGAACCATGGAAACAGCAACTTGCGATACGTCAGCTTCGCGCCGCTGCCTTCATGCAGCCAGGTTTCCCGCAGTACGAGCCATGGCAAAGGCAGCATGGAGCGATGCGAGATGTGCAGCGATACCGCCATTTCTTCTCCGCTCATGGAAACCGATTGTGCCAGCGTCCGGCTCACCTGCAGTCCCTGTAAGGCAAACACATACACAAGCCAAGCTTGCACGAGAATAATGACAAAAATATCCAACATTAACCAGGACGCATAACCGCCTTGTGTATAAGTCAATACAGCGGCCAGCAAACATCCTGCCGTCAATAACAACAATTTTCCCCAGCTTTTCATCGCATGCGCCCCCTATTTCGATGACGCATAGCGAAGAACAGGGGTTTGAATCGACGCGAGCAAGCCATTCAGCAGCGCTTCGGCCGATTTTCCCAACATCTTCGCCTCCGAAGTCAGTATAAGGCGGTGCGACCATACCGGCACGAAGAGCGATTTGATGTCATCTGGCACGACAAAGCTTCGACCTCTGATGTAGGCGGCAGATTGTGCAGCGCGCAGGAGCGCATAGGAGCCCCGGGGACTTACACCTAAGTACAGATCGGGATGCTGCCTTGTTGCCAAAGCAACGCGCACAATGAATTCTTTTAACGTTTCGTCGACATGCACGAGTGAAGCTTCTTTTTGTAACTGAACAAACTCATCCTGTACAATAACCGGTTTCAAATGCTCTAACGGCTGCCTGTCCTGCAAGCGGTCCAGCATCTGCACTTCCTGTTCCGGCGTCGGATAACCGAGTGTCAGCTTCATCAGGAAGCGGTCCATCTGTGCCTCTGGCAGCAGGTAAGTGCCTTCATAATCAACGGGATTCTGCGTCGCCAGCAGCAAGAACGGCTTCGGCAGCTCATAGCTGACACCGTCCACCGTAACCCGCTTCTCCTCCATGGCCTCCAGGAAGGCCGCCTGTGTCTTGGGCGATGTCCGGTTGCATTCGTCCGCCAGCACGATCGGGGTCATCAGCGGACCCGGGCGGAACTCAAACTCGCCGTTCTTGGCATTGTAGACCGATACGCCGGTTACATCCGTCGGCAATAAATCCGGCGTGCACTGAATTCTCTTAAACTCGCACCCTATCGTTCTTGCAAGCGCGCGCACCAGCATCGTTTTGCCCACGCCGGGAACGTCCTCCAGCAGGAGATGGCCACCACTCAACATGGCTATAAAAGCTTTCTCTATTGTGTCTCTTTTTCCAACAATAACTTTCTCAACGTTCATGATCATCCGTTCTACGAGAGGCTGCGGCTGATCGAAAGCGCGAGTTTTCGACTGCATAGGCAAGAAGCCCCCTTTAACAAGGTATGCTTCTAGTTTTTCCAGCCTTCTACTCTTTTAGACATTACTTCAGAGCAAATAGAGAGTTTTTTAGAAGACTCGGGCTCTCATTGTAAATAAATAATCGGTGCCAGGCCAGCGTGACTTCGCGTTTATCCGTTTCCATGACGGCATCGGTGATGCGCCCGCCCAGGAAATCTATCGTTTGGCGCAAGGGCACAATAATAGAGCCCTCCCTCATTTGCATATCAGCCATGGCAAAGCTCGCTACCCGCTTGCCGAGGTTAAACAACCGGATGGTCCGCTTCGGCAAATCGTATTCCACGTCATATACGCCATAGTGAGCAACGGCCGTTTTGACAGGTTCGATCCAGTTAATATTGCCACCCATTTTCTCGACGAGGAACCGCAGCGAGAGCTCGATCCGGTTGCTTTGCAGCTGATATTGGGAAGGCTCCACGGTGAAGCCCCCCCCTCCGCCGACATGAACCTGCAGTGGCAAGCTTGGAGCCGGTGGCTGCGCCTGCGCGGACTCTACTTGCGCGACCTTCGTTTGATTTGCAAGCTGCTTGGCGGCGTTGCCGGATTCCGGGGACGGCTGCCCATGCGCCAGCGCATACTGCTGCGTATCCTGCAGCAAATCCTCGAAGTGCTTTAAGCTCATATTCCGCGACCATTTCGGCTTGCCGACTGAGAACTGCTTCGGTTTAACCTCCGATGTAATCGGGGCAAACGTATAACCTGAATCTTTATAATATTGAATGATTTGCGGAAGCGCCTCCACCGATGATTCGTGACCCGCTCCATCATGCAGCAGCAGCGTAATTTCGTGCTCTTTCGGAGAGCTTTTTATCGTATGCATAATTTCGCTGACAGGCACGTGTGCTCTTGTGGAATCCCCGCTGTCCACGTTCCAGTCGACAACGGTGTATCCGGCCTGCTCCAGCAAATAGAAGTAGTACGCATCAAAGTTGGTATACGTGCCGCCTGGCGCACGGACGAGCTGCGGTCTGACACCGGCGATTTGATCGAAGATCGTTTCACTCTCCTGAATTTGATTCCAGAACACCTGAAAGTCGCTGTACAGCTCATTATATACATGATTATAAGTATGATTGCCGAGGGTATGTCCTTCTGCAACGATTCGCTTAATCAGGTCAGGGCGTGCTTTCGCCTCTTCGCCCAAGGCAAAGAATGTGGCGTGGATGCCTTCCTTTTGCAGTATATCCAGCACTTGTGGTGTCAGTTTCGATGGGCCGTCATCGAACGTTAAGTATACGGTAGGTTGTTCCGGCGCCTGATAGCTTTTCTCTTGCGGGGAGCGTTTACCGGATTTTAATAGTTGATAGATCGCTTGATCCTCCTGCGCGCTGTTGTCTTCATTGGCAGATGCCTCTAAGGGCATCGATGCAAGCCACACATAAGCTGCCAAAAGTACCGTCATGAACAGTTGAATTCGTTTCCGCATCTTGTGGTTTGGTTGTTGTGAATGAGCGCGCATGCCGATAATCCCTCCGCTTTGTTCTATCATTTTACCTAACTGATAGAGTATATGGGGGGATGTACAAGAGTATGTCTCAAATAAAAAAGCCGTCCCTCCAGGGGACAGCTTTTACTGCGATACGGCTTGATGTGCGGCGGCGGCGGTTTTTTTAGCAAATAAGCTTCTGCTGCTGATCACGCCGATAAAGCTGATCAGCAGCAGTCCTCCCAGCATCAGGAGCGCTGCTCTGGCGCCTTGATGGGCAACAATCTGCGTGCAAGCCGCAATCAGTACGACACGCAAGCCCATGCCCACTGTATTGAAGAAGCTGTTGACGCGTCCAATCAAGTGGTTAGGCACCATTTCCATTAAAATGGTATTTCTCGCAATCCGGCTCCCGGCATTGCCCCACCCGTTGAGCGACTTGAAGCCGAGATAAATCCCGATCAGGGGAAACGTATAAAAGAGAGCAATCGATACACTGAACGTCACGAACGCTGTGATCGTCGCCGCATAGCTGCCAATGCGCTGCATCAGCCAAGGAATCGTCAAGCCCGCAATGACCGCGCCGATGGCAAAAATCATATCCGCCGACCCCATAACGCTTGCTCCCCCATGCAGAACGCTTGTGATGTAGACGGGAAACAAGTAGTTGCCGGCCATCACACACAAGAAAGGCATCAGAGCGCCGATGAAAAAGAGCACAAATAACGGCTTCGTCTTCAAATAGTGGTAGCCTTCGGCAATATTGGACCACATGGAGCCGCTTCGCGTCACGGCCACTGCCTGGCTTGCCTTATACGGAATAAAAAGGAACAATCCGAAGCCGATAAAGTAAGTCATCGCGTCTGCGAGCAAAATCCAGGCAAACTCAATATGATCGACCAGCAAACTCGCCAAACCGCCCGCGATCATGGAGGTAGACTGGTTTTGCACTTCCAGCATAGAGTTTAAGGTTTTGTATTGCTCCTTAGTAAAAATTTCCTGCGTAAACGCGAATTGCGTCGGGAAATGCACATTATAGTACAACGAGCCGCTGAAATAAACGACGATTAATTGCCACGTTTCAAAATGCCCAAGGACTAAGCCCCATATGGCAAAAGCCAGCGTAACCGTCCCGCCGAGGACTTCGCTCAGCAGAAGCAGTTTTTTCCGGGAAATGCGGTCGATATAGACACCGATTTGCGGCGACAGCATGAAGAGGACAATCGTCGAAACCAGCGTCGCATAGCCGTAGATTTGATCGCCGCCGGCGCGATTGACAAGCATCCACGGCACGCCGATCATCGTTACGCCCGATCCAATGGAAGATAATATATTGGCAATGATTAAAAATAGCATTCTTCGGTCTTTCAGCATCGTCCACATGGCAAGCATCCCTTCCGTCCTTTAAACGCCGAAGCGTTATTGTATGCACTTACTTTACCATAAAAAGGACCGCTGCTCGTCAGTAAATAGAAAGTATTCGACTACACAGATCGTCTTACGACTTTGGGCGTAGACGCACCACCTTTTTGACACACGTTGAGGAGCGCCTTACTCACCCATCGCCACCACCGCATCCAAGACGGACTGCACATGGTTCTTCACTTTCACCTTGCTCCAAGCCCGGGCGATTCGCCCTTCCTCGTCGATCAGGAAGGTACTGCGCACAATGCCCATATATTCGCGGCCGTACAGCTTTTTCAAAGCCCACACGCCGTATTGCTCCGCCACCTGATGATCCGGATCGGACAGCAATAAGAACGGCAGTTCGTGCTTGGTGATGAATTTATCGTGCGCCTTCAAGTTGTCGGGACTGATGCCAATCACCTCTACGCCTAACTTGGCGAATTTTCCGTTATAATCACGGAAGTCGCAGGATTCCTGTGTGCACGTCGGTGTATTGTCCTTCGGATAAAAATATATGACAACTTTCTTCCCCCGGTATTCGGAGAGAGAAACGTGTTTCCCACTGGACGCTAATAAAGTAAAATCAGGTGCTGCTTGTCTTTCAGCCGCTGGTATCATGACAGCTCTCCTCTCTCTTGCTTCTTTGAAAAATAGGGAACACTTTGTTTTCCGTTTCACCATTATGAGGTATTTATGGCCAAAAGAAAACCGTCGCCTCCCCACCGGATCGGTGCGAATGCAACGGTTATGACTTGCTAGGAGCCGGCGCCGCGGTAACGCTTAACGCCGAAGTTCCAAATGCTGATCCCAACGAAGCTGAAAACGACGCCCATCACCGGTGTCAGCAATGCGAACCATTTCCAGTTCCCTGGATCGATGAAGTATGCCGCCGGATAAAAGCCGACAAAAGCAAACGGCAAAATCCAGGTTAGAATGCCGCGCAGCAGCTTGTTGTAAATCGTAACCGGGTAGCGTCCATAGTTCTGAATATTCCAGATCAGCGGCAGAATGCCTGTCGGTGCATCAGAGAAGAACGCGAGCGACGTCAGCGCGATATAGACGCCTGCGTAGACCAGCACGGAACCGACGACCATGAGAATGAACATGAACGGATCGTACCAATGAAACGGCAGCCCGAGCCTCACCCACGAGTAGATCATCACGACGGCCCCGGCCAGCGCACTGAACAAGGACGCCGGGTCGAGATTCTCCAGCATCAGCTGCCAGAGATTATAGGCCGGACGCGTCAGGATGCGATCCATTTCCCCTTTGACAATATAGCGCTCACTAAAGCCCCACAAGTTAAAAAAGGTGATAAACAAGCCATACGGGATCATAAAATAACCGTAAATGAACAATATCTGCTCTTGATCCCACCCGCCGAGCGATTGCGTTTGCAGGAAGACGATAAGGATGAAGAACAAGTTGAGTCCATTGAATAAAAGGTCAGACAGCACTTCAATCCAAAAGTCGGATCGGTAGGTGAGGCGTGTTTTCATATAATTTTTCAAATAGTCGATTACGAGGGACAGATAGAACATGGCTTCAACCTCCCTGCACAAACAAGCGAGTTCTCGAGCGGCTCCACAGAACATACATCGGAATGATGAGAATGAAGAACCACAGCGCCTGTATGCCTAGCTTCCCGAACACTTCAGCCCCTGTTATTTTTCCGGTAAAGACTGCGCTCGGCAAATAGGTAATCGCTTGAAACGGGAGCCATTCCATGACGGTTTTGGACCACCCGGGGAAAAAGGAGATCGGGATAATGAGTCCGGAAAACAAGTCGACGGCGACGCGTTTCATGCGCATGAGTCCTTCGTTATTTTCCAGAAAAAACGCGAACAGCCCCGTAATGATGTTGAGCTGGGTATTAATAAGAAAGCTGAAAAATAACATGACCAGATACACCGCCCAGAGTCCCGGATCCGTAGGCAAATCAATAGGCAGCAGCAGCCAGATGAAGATCATGCCTGGCGTCGTGAACAGCACAAGACGAAATATTCCTTCACCCAGGCCCTGCATCATTTTGACATAGACATAGTTATACGGGCGAATGAGCTGAACCGCGACACTGCCGTCACGGATTTCCGTTGCGATTTCCCGGTCCAAGTTATTGAAATAAAACGCTCGGCCCATCCAAGAGATCGCCACATACGTCGTCATTTGGCCAAGCGTCAAGCCGCCGATCACCGTCTGATCGCCGTAGATCGCCTTATATACGAAGTAATAAGATCCAATATTAAGTGCATAAATGAGAATGCCGCTGTAGTAGTTAACCCGGTAAGCGAGCATCATGAGAAACCGCATGCGGATGATTTCCAAGTAAGCACTAAGCATGAGTGAGGACTCCTTCATCCTGCTTCGTGTCCTCAGTCTGCTTCACTTCCGCAGAGCCGGATTTGTAAATCTCACGCACGATGTCATCTGTGTTCGTTTCATTGATTTTGATGTCCTGAATTTGCAGCACACCGACGACACGGCTGAGCACTTCGGATACGTTGGCCCGCTCATATGGAATGAACACCTTGGCCGACAGCTCGTTCTCCAGCTGCCAGGCAACGTCCAAGCCTTGGGTCAGCTCATGCAGCTTCGGCAAGGTAACCGGATACTCGAATTGCAGGACAACTTCTTTTCCCTTGCCCCACTTTGCTTTCAATTCTTGGAGTCCGCCGTCATAAATAATTCTTCCGTCATCGAGCATAATGACACGTGAGCACAACGCTTCAATATCCTGCAAATCATGGGTCGTAAGCAGGATGGTTGTTTCATAACGCTGATTCAGCGACTTGAGAAATTCGCGGATCTCGGTTTTGACGACAATATCCAGCCCAATCGTCGGCTCGTCCAAAAAAAGGATCGCCGGATTATGTATGAGCGAAGCTGCAAGCTCACAGCGCATCCGCTGGCCCAGGCTCAGCTTGCGCACGGGACGCGACAGCAGCTCGGACAACTGCAGCCGATCGACGAGCTCATCGAGCCGCTGTTTGTAATCGGCTTCCGAGACGCGGTACACTTTCTTCAATAATTGAAAAGATTCGACGACGCCGATATCCCACCACAGCTGGCTGCGCTGGCCGAAGACGACGCCGATGCCGGAGACGAACTTCTCCCGGTCCTTGAACGGCACGTAGCCATTGACCTTGATCTCACCCGATGTCGGGACGAGAATACCGGTCAACATTTTGATCGTGGTGGATTTACCGGCACCATTCTCGCCGATGTACCCGCAAATTTCCCCCTTCGGAATTTGAAAGCTAATGTCTTTCACAGCGGTAACATGCTTATATTCTCGTCGGAACAGGTCCTGGAAAGCGCCCTTTAAGCCACCGCGGCTTTGCTGCACTTGAAACTCTTTGCGCAGCTGATGAACATCAATTGCTAACATAATAACCTCCTGTCTTTGTAGACTCGGCAGCCGATATTGAAGGATCTGACTCCAGACTACAACTTCTTACATGGTTCGTCACAACTTGCTATCGAAGTTTCTAACCATCTATAATATGGATCATACGAGCCAATTGTACAACAATGGCAACTTGGAAACTCCAAACTCATGATACATGAAATCTGTAAGAAAAAAAAGTACAGATAAACTTCTCTCTTCGAAAGGGGCTTGATGCTTTGAAAATACTGACACGAACCTTGCTCCTGGTGCTCTTGCTGTTTATGGTAGCGGCTGGATATTACTCTTATTCGTTTTACAGCTTCGCGAAACATATATCCGAAAAATCCGAAAATCCGCAGGCTAGCAGCGGCACGACGCCAATGATTAGCCAGTCCGTCAAAGAAAAAGGCGAAAAGTACATCCCTCCGAAATGGGAAGGCAAGCAGCGCGTCAACATTTTGCTCCTCGGCGGCGATTCGCGGGGTTTGAAGAAGAATGAGCTCCCCCGCTCCGATAGCATCATGCTGGCATCCATCGATCCTGTTACGAAAAAGGCGTACCTGTTTTCCATCCTCCGAGATACATATGTGAAAATTCCCGGCGAAGGCGATGACCGCATCAATACAGCCATCACATCGGGCGGACCTAATCTCGCCATGAAAACAGTCAGCGATCTCCTGGGAATTCCGGTGCAATATTATGTTTACACCGATTTCAAAGGCTTTATCGCGCTCGTCGATGCAATCGGCGGGATTGATATCGATGTGGAAAAAGATATGAAGTACACGGATGCCGAAGACGATCATGTCTATGATATTAATTTAAAAAAAGGCACGCAGCATCTCGATGGCAATACAGCCTTGCAGTATGTCCGCTTCCGTCACGACGCTTTGTCCGATTTCTCACGTACGGAGCGGCAGCGTAAGTTTTTGACTGCTGTGGCGCAAAAGATGCAGACGACTTCCTCGTTGATCAAGCTGCCGAGAATTTTGAATGCCATGGACCCTTATATTGAAACGAATCTCAGCGTGTCCGACATGCTGAAGTTGGGCTCGCTAGGCTTCGAAGCCAAGGCCGACGGCATCGTCACCTCGCAGCTTCCGCCAACCGACCTGCTGATCGAGAAAAATGTCCGCGGCGCTGCTGTCATCTCTGCGGATAAGAACAAGCTGCAGAAGTATGTGCAGGATCTGTTCACAGGCAAGGCTGAGGCGGACGCCGGTCCGAACCAGCCGTCACCATCGCCGACACCGAAGTCTGCCGTGAAGACGACGAAGAAGTAAGAGGATCGCCTCTACCTGGCTGTGAGCCCCCGCTCCTGCCGGTAGAGGTTTTTTACAGCAATGATTACATTACATATATAAAGGAATGAATGATGATGGAACGCAAAAGATCCGAACAGCTCTACCAGGAAGCTCTTCAACATATTGTCGGCGGTGTCAACAGCCCCTCCCGCTCATTTAAAGCGGTAGGCGGCGGTGCGCCGGTGTTCATGAAGCGCGCGCAAGGCGCGTATTTCTGGGACGAGGACGGCAACCGCTACATTGACTACCTCGCCGCCTACGGCCCGATCATTACCGGTCACGCGCATCCGCATTTGACCGAAGCGATCTGCCGCGCTGCACAGAACGGCACGCTGTACGGTACCCCGACCGAGCTCGAGATCGAGTTCGCCAAGATGCTCAAGTCCGCGATTCCGTCGCTAGACAAAGTGCGCTTCGTCAACTCCGGCACCGAGGCCGTGATGACGACGATCCGCGTGGCCCGCGCCTACACCGGGCGCACCAAAATCATCAAATTCGCCGGCTGCTACCACGGCCATTCCGATCTGGTACTGGTGGCGGCGGGCTCCGGACCGTCCACACTCGGTACGCCGGACAGCGCCGGCGTACCGGCCAGCATCGCGCAAGAGGTCATCACCGTGCCGTTCAACGATATTCCGGCGCTGGAAGCCGCGCTTACGCGTTGGGGCAGCGATGTGGCCGCCGTCATGGTCGAGCCCATCGTCGGCAACTTCGGCATGGTCATGCCCCATGCCGGCTACCTGGAGCAGCTCTGCGCGGCTGCTCGCAAGAACGGCTCCCTCGTCATCTACGACGAGGTAATCACGGCGTTCCGCTTCCATTACGGAGCGGCACAGACTTATAGCGGCCTCCCGCTCGCAGGTGAGGCCGACACGACGGCGCGCTTCGCCGCCGTCGAACCGGACCTGACGGCCCTCGGCAAAGTGATCGGCGGCGGGCTGCCGATCGGCGCCTACGGCGGCCGTAAGGACATCATGGAGCAGGTCGCCCCATTGGGACCTGCCTATCAGGCCGGCACGATGGCGGGCAACCCCGCCTCCATCTCGGCCGGCATCGCCTGCCTGCAGGTGCTGCAGCAGGCGGATGTGTACACCAAGCTCGAGCAGCTTGGTGCGCGTCTGGCTGACGGCGTCGCTGAGTCCGCTCGCCGTCACGGCATTGCGCTGACGCTCAACCGCATCGGCAGCGCCTTCTCGACGCACTTCTGCGATCACCCGGTTACTAATTATGACCAGGCGCAGGATACGGACGGTGAGCGCTTCGCCCAGTTCTTCCGTCTGATGCTGGGTCGCGGCATCAACCTCGCGCCTTCCAAATATGAGGCGTGGTTCCTAACGACCGCCCACACTGAAGAGGACGTTACCCGCACGTTGGAAGCGGCGGATGAATCCTTCAAAATCATGAGCCGCGCGTAAGTCGCAGCACAAAAAACGAACTATGCTCCCACCCGGGACATAGTTCGTTCGTTTTTTACCACTGTTCAATTTGTATGAAAATTAGCTTTATTCACCAGTATACAGAAAAGGTAACGCTTACATTTTGGAATTATCGGCTCGACTATTGTCGGATAGCGGTTTTCATGCTATTCTAAGAATACTTTTACCCTTTTTGCGAAAAGACCTGTTTTCAGCGGATTTTCCTAGGAATTTAGGGCATGACTACCAACTAATGATTCCCATTTTGGGCGTCATGCCTGACGGGAATGCCAATTATCCAAAGACACCCTCCATCAGGAGGGTTGTATTTGAAATTGGCATGCTATTCAACCAATTTGCATCTTTATGCATTTCCATGCATATTCGGTTTTATCGTTTTTCCGGTACATCACGAATTTGCTAGTGTTGCGGGCTAAGTTAAATGCAAAAATGCAAGGCTTCATGCAAGAGGAGTTTAACTATGTATTGGAGGTGACGGTCAGGAGACTGACCTAGAGCAATGAATGAATTGATGCGAAATGAAGGCCGTTTTCAAAATTTGCTAGGAATCGAACATGATAGCTGCGGAATTATTTGTATTATCGAAAAGAACGGTTACCCTTCCCGGGATAACATCCAGAAGACGATTGACGCCCTTGTAAAGATGGAACATCGCTCCGGGTTCATTAACGGCGAAGGCGACGGCTGCGGAATTCTAACAGATATTCCACGCGCTCTATGGGAAAAGAAATTAACGGATGCGGGTCTTGACGGCAAGCTTGCCTATGACAATCGTTTCTCTGTTGCCCATATCTTTGTTCCACGCAAACTTGACCTGTCCCCCTCCGAAATTCAGACTGGCATCCGCGAACTTTTCGCCGGACATAACGTGACTATCATCCTTGAACAAGAGAATCAAGTGGATAGCAGCGTGCTCGGACCTAATGGCTGGAATGATGAGCCTACTTTCTGGCAAGTCGCCGCCCTTTCCAACAACGCGGAGGGCAATGCTGCCGATCATTTGTTTGAACTCCACATCGCGATCGAGGACAAATATAACGTTCACGTCGCTACGCTGAGCAACGTAACAGCTGCCTACAAAGTGTTGGGCGCTGCAAGCATTTTGCCTAAATATTTTAACGATACTCGCGATCCGTTGTTTGCTTCCCAAGTAACTGTGGGGCACAACCGTTATTCCACGAACACCCTGTCCAGCTTCTTCCGCGTACAGCCGTTCTCTTTGCTCGGCCACAACGGGGAAATTAACACCGTTAAGAAATTGCGTATTGAAGCGGATATGGTCGGCGTACCGCTCGTCAGCGGAGGCTCGGACTCCCAGGACATGAACCGTACGATCGAAACGTTCATTCACCGTTTTGGACTTAGCTTGTTCGAGGCGATGGAGCTTGTATTCCCGCCAATTATTAATGAGATGAAACAATTCCGTCCGGAATTGCAGGACTTATACGTTTATTTCCGTCAAGCATGGGGTCATTATGCGCAAGGTCCGGCGGGTATCGTGTCCCGTTACGGTAACGAATGTATTTTCAGCGTGGACGCTTTGGGTCTGCGTCCGGTATGGATGGTCGAAAGCGAAACGTCCCTCTACTTCTCGTCCGAGCAAGGCGTAATCACGGTTGGCGACATGGTTGCTGATCCGAAACCGATTGCCCCAGGCGAAAAGGTAGGTGTCGTCTTGACACCAGGCGAGCACGTGCAGGTGATTCCTTACCACGAAGTGCAGAACCTTGTGTACGAGCGCGCCAGCAAACGCCTGAACTTCGGCGGACTGCGCAAGCATTTGACACCTGCCCGCACAGATGCTCAAGCTGAGCTGAATGCGAATGCAGTACCGACGGATCAATTGTACAGCGCGTTCGGCTGGGACCGTGAAGGCATCCAACATATCGAAACGATGTCTGAAACCGGCGCGGAGCCAATCCGTTCCCTCGGTCACGATTCCCCTCACGCAGCAATCGCGTGGGAGCGTCAGAACGCACCTGACTTTATTAAAGAAAGCGTAGCGGTAGTCACGAACCCGGCGATCGACCGCGACCGTGAAATGGAACACTTCTCCACGCGCGTTGTAGCGGGTACGCGTCCAGCCGTATTTGCCCAAGTAGACAGCAAATTGCGTCTGGAGCTGCTCAGCCCCCTCGTGCTGGAAGGTACGAATGGCGTAGACAGCGAAGAGCATCTGTCTCAGCCTTCTTACGAGCAATTGCTGGCGCTGTTCAGCGCTCAAGGCGAAGGCAGTGTAGCGGTGCTTTCTACCACTTTTGCAAGAGGCACATCGCTCTCTGACGGTTTGGACCAAATGGCCGCCCAAGCTGTTGCCGCTGCTAAAGCGGGTGCAGCCCTGCTCGTCCTTGACGATGCGGAAGCACACCAGAACGACCGCCTGTGGCTGGAGCCGCATCTGGCCGTATCCAAAATCGACATCGCGCTTCGCGCAGAGAAGCTGGGCTTCGGCGACAACTTGCGCCGCCACGTTACGCTCGTGCTTCGTTCCGCAGCGATCCGCAATCTGCACGATATCGCCGTTGCTTGCGGTCTGGGCGCCGACGTCATCTCGCCTTACCTGCTGTTCGCAACAGCTTCGGACAAAGAAGGCAGCGCAGCTGCAGCACGCAAGGTTTACTCTGCACTGAGCAAAGGCCTGGAGAAAGTCATCTCCACCATCGGTACGCATGAGCTGCGCGGTTACACACGCTTCTTCTCCTCCATCGGTTTCCATCCGGAAGTCGCTGAGGTGCTGGATATCGTGAACTACCTTGGCAGTGAAAAAGCGGGAACCGGCTTTGCCCAGCTGGAAGCTGAAGCTGAAGCTCGTTACCAGGACTTCTCCAATGCAAAAGCGAAGGCAGCGAAGAATTTCCGCTTCTTCCAACGCATGTGGAAAGCGTTAGGCGATGCTGCATCCGGTGCCGCTCCTTACAGCGAGTACAAGGATAAGCTTCGTGAAGAAGAGAAAAAGAACCCGATTTCGATCCGCCACGTAGCAGGCTTCAATGTCGAGAAAGCATTGTCGGAAGGCCGCAAACCGCTGGAGCCATCCAAAGTGGACATTTCCATTGGCGGTCACTCCTTGCCGATGCTCATCTCTTCGATGTCCTTCGGATCGCAGAACGAAACAGCTTTCCGCGCTTACGCCGAAGCCGGCGAACGACTGAACATGGTGACCATGAACGGCGAGGGCGGAGAGATTAAAGATATGCTTGGCCGTTACAAAAAGACGCGCGGCGCACAAGTCGCATCCGGACGTTTCGGTGTCAACGTTGAACTTGCCAACGCGGTAGCGTTCCTTGAGATCAAGATTGGTCAAGGGGCAAAACCAGGTGAAGGCGGTCACTTGCCAGGCTCCAAAGTAACAGCGAAAATCGCTGCAGCACGTAACGCAACGATCGGCTCCGATCTGATCTCGCCATCGAACAACCATGACATTTATTCGATCGAGGATTTGGCGCAAATCATTTCCGAGTTGAAAGAAGCTAGCGGACGCAAAGCGAAGATTATTGTGAAAATTCCGGTTGTTCCAGGTATAGGAACGATTGCGGTGGGTGTTGCCAAGGCAGGCGCTGACGTTATCACGCTATCCGGCTTTGACGGCGGTACAGGCGCAGCCCGTATTCACTCTTTGACACACGTAGGTCTTCCTACGGAAATCGGAACGAAACTGGCACACGTCGCCTTGATTGAAGCTGGTCTTCGCCACCGCGTTGAGTTGTGGTCGGACGGCGGTTTGAAATCCGGTTCTGACGTTGTCAAAATGGTCATGCTCGGTGCGAACCGCGCAGGCTTCGGCAGTATCGCGATGCAATCCATCGGTTGTACAACTTGCCGCGGCTGTCACTTGGACACTTGTCACGTAGGGATCGCAACGCAAATCGACTCCATGGAAGAAGCGGAAGAGAAAGGTCTTCGCCGCTTCGTGCCTCGTCAATTCGACCTCGCTGTTGACAGCTTGGTTCGCTTGTTCGGCTCGATGGGTGAAGAAGTCCGTGAAATCGTCGCTTCCCTTGGTTTCAGCAGCTTGCAGGATCTCGTAGGCCGCTCCGACTTGCTGGAGCAAATCAGCCACCACGACCGGATCGACTTGTCCGAAATCCTTCGCCCTGCTCCGCTGCAATTCGTATCCGATGCAGAGAGAGCAATGGAAGAAGCAGCGGTATCGTCCGATATCCGGATCGCAGCTGGCGCCGAAGGTCAAGAATTCTTCCCGGATTCCTTGGCATTGGACGCTCCGATCGTACGCAACTGGTCGAAAGTGGATGCCGAGTCCCGTATTCTCGGTACACGTTACTCCAGCCATCGCGTAAGAGACCGTTTCGACGGCAGCTACGATGCACTGCCTAAGTTCGCGCTGAACCTCGTTGACGGTTCCGTTCCAGGTAACGGCTTGGCGGCCTTCAATGCCCGCGGCGTCGACATCACCGTTCATGGCGGTGCAGAAGACGGTCTGGGTAAAATGGCGTTCGGCGGTAAAGTGGCCATCCTGAAATCAACAAGCAAAAACAACACGCTGATTAACGGTAACGTAGGTAAATCCTTCGGTTACGGGGCGCAAAAAGGCTTGTTCCTGATTCAAGGCGGCGCTGATACACGCGCATGTATCCGTTTCTCCGGTGCCGACGTCGTATTCGGCGGCGAAATCACTTCCCCGCTGCAAGACGAACTTGGCGGACTTGCGGCTCGCGCCAACCTCAAAGGCTTTGCGTTTGAGTACATGACTAACGGCCGTGCCGTTGTTATGGGCGACCCGGGTCCATGGATCTGTGCAGGTATGACAGGCGGCGTCATCTACCAGCGTCTCGTGCCTGAAATGGGCTTGGATCAAAGCGCCATCGAGCGTCGTATTGCCAAAGGCGCGAAAGTGAAAATCGAGTCCATCGGCTTACAAAGCAACAAAGATCTGAAGGAATTGCTCACTGCTTACCGTGATGAGCTTGCCGCTTCCGGCCAAGCCGAAGCTGCTGCCAAAATCGACGGCTTGCTGAGCAACCTCGAAGCTAACTTCATCCGTATTTCCCCGGTCAACATGCAAGCTGACCAATCGGTAGCTACGGAATAGAACCTTATATACCCTCTGCACGGCGCCCCGGCGGGCGTTCATGCAGAGGGTTTTTGTTCGTGTATAAACCTGCGGCGATAACGGCATTTTATTAAAGCAGTTCAATTCATCTTACCGGAGGGATCGACGATGAGCCAACAAAAACGCCGTCAAGAAGCCGCATGGAAGAGCCGCAAACAGAACCATCAACCGCATGGTAAAGTGAAGTCATTTGAGGAGCTCTCCAATAATTCCGATAAGTAACGGACTGCAGCGAGCAAAGGCGAACACCTCTCAAAGCCTTAGGGCCGAGGGGGATGTTCGCCTTTTTCTTGTGTGATTTATACAGTGAGCGACGACGACGAATGGCGGTGAGTCCGCTCCCGCTCCGAAAGCATCTCCGCTTGCTGCTTCAAGCTGGCGATCGTTTCGACTGCACCATCCGTTGTACTGAAGTCGACCGTACCAGACCGACTTCCTTCTCAAGCCGCTCCATCTGCACGCCAATCTTCGCTGTGACCTCATGAACACGCTGCTCTTCCCGGGTCCAATCCTGCTCACTCAGACTCATCCTATCGCCTCTCTCGTTCTCATGATGGGGCATACTTGACACACAACTTGATTGTTGATATAATTATATTAGGATAAAAATGTATTAAATTCCTAATATAAACATTCACTCTTCATTGTAACAAGTTCGCACGAGAATGACAATATGGATATAAATAGGGCTGTCTATGGAGCAGATCATCTGCGCCATGGACAGCCCTTTGTCTATATTAACGTTGCCCCGCCTTCGCCCGAATGCGTGCGATCGTTCGCTGATGATGCGCGGCGTGCCCGGACATCATACTCAGCAGCCTCGCTACCGACTCTTCACGGGTCGAGGTCACAACAGTCCGCTGCAGCGCTTGCGGCAGATGATTGCACAGTCCGGCGATATGCTGCCGCATGGTGCGGAACATCGTCAGCTCCACGTCAATGGAGCGGTTCCCATAATCGAGGCCTGCACACCAGTCCTCCTGGGAGAAGGCGTTGCCTTGATACAAGCGACCAGGCTCTGCCAGGGCAAATTTCACTTTATGGAGCGTCACCAGCTCCAAATCAATGACATGCAGCACATGCTGGCGAATCGACCATTTGCCGGGCTCCTCGCACGCATCCAAGTCTTCATCCTTCAGCCCCTTGAGCGCCTCGATAAATTCCTCGGCGCCGCTCGCGTAAATCGCCAACGTTTCTTCATCGGTCTGAAACAGTTCCTCCCAATACACGATCGTATATCCGTCTGTGGCTGGCACAAACAACTTGCGGATTGAGCCGGCATCATCTTCCTCGTAGAGGGGCCCGAAGCCGCGCTCCCGCAAGTCACGCTGCACATCGGCTATGGAGGCGGATCGCATGTAGATCAGCTCACCCGGCTTCGGGCAGTGGGTTTGCTTGCTGAGCCAGGAGCTGAGATTCAGCTGTCCCTTGGACGCCTTCAGCATGACATAATAATCCGGCGCCGCTTGCAGCATGACGGCTTGACCTGAAGGCTCTTCAAACACTTTCTCCCATTGCAGTCTTAACGTATAGAAGGCTAACGCAGCCTGTATATGCTCAACTTGCAGCAATAATTTCGCCTGCTTGATTCTCATACTGCGGATCCTCCTTCCCTCCCCGCGGTCAGAAAAAATGCGCTCCATCTTTATTCGACGGAGCGCATGCTGATTCCTACTTCTTGGCTGCCCGGTAGGCTTCGATATATTGAGCGGCCTTCTTCGCCACAAGGCCGTAATCGCCGGTTTTGACCGCTTCGCTGGTCAAATCGGAGCCGATGCCGACCGCAACCGCGCCGGCTTGAATCCATTCGCCCAGGTTGCTGAGCGAGACGCCGCCTGTCGGCATAATGTTCGCCTGCGGCAGGGGACCCTTAATGGCCTTAATCATCGCCGGCGAGTATAGATTGCCTGGGAACAGCTTCACGATGTCGACGCCAAGCTCCAGCGCCGCCTGAATGTCCGCGATCGTCATGCAGCCCGGCATAACGGGCACCCGGTACCGGTTGCACAGCGTAACCGTGCTTGGGTTGAGCGATGGGCCGACAACGAACTCGGCCCCGCTCAGAATCGCGGCACGCGCCGTTTCCGGGTCGAGTGTCGTGCCGACCCCAATGATCGCGTACTTGGCAGCGTCCTGCGTCGTGCTGGAGTAGCGCTTCGCCAGCTCCTCGATGGCGCGCAGCGCGAACGGTACGGTCATCGTCACCTCGATGACCTTGATGCCGCCGGCTATGGCCTGCTCCGCCATTTCCACGACTTCCTCAGACGTCTCGCCACGCAGTACGGCGACAACGCCTTCGCTCGTGATCTGTTGAAGCAATTTAATCTTTTTCATCTAAATGAACACCTCTTTCGTAGAATAACAACAATTATCGTTCTATATGTTTAACGTTGTTAAGAATCGCCTCGACCTGCTCCCACGTCGGCGCGCCTTCCCAGTCGCCTTCCGTCTGCACAATAAGCGAGCCGACAAGATTGCCGAGACGAACCGCTTCCGCATAATTATAACCTTTGACTACACCCGTTAAAAATCCCGCACAGAAACCATCCCCTGCGCCGACCGTATCCACAACCTGCTCCGCCTTGAAATAAGGCACCGCTTGAATGGAATCGGTATCCACGACATATGTCTCGTCGTCTCCACCCTTCACAATCGAGATCGCCGGCAGCTCGCGCAGCTTGGCGATGATTTCATTCCAATCCTCAGTCTGATAGAGCAGCTTCAACTCATCCAGGCCCGGCAGAAAAATATCCGCCAGCTTCGCCATCTCCAACAGTACCTCACGCGCCTCATCCAAATTCCAGAGCTTCAGCCGAAGGTTCGGGTCAAAGCTGACTTTCACCCCATGCTTGCGCGCGATACGAATCGCTTCGAAAGCGCTCTCGCGGCACGACTCGCTTAGCGCCGGTGTAATCCCCGTTACGTGGAGGATTTGGGCCTGGGCGATGTACGCCTCATCCAGATGCTGCGGAGTCATGCGGCTCGCCGCCGAATGTTTGCGGTAATAGTAGACGGACGTTTTGCCCATCAGCACCTCACGCATCATCAGACCCGTAGGAGCTTCCGCCGTCAGCTCAGCACGGGAGACATCGACGCCTTCACCGCGAATTTTCTTGAAAATCATCCGGCCCAGCGGATCTTTGCCCAGACGGCCGAACCAGCCAACTCGCACGCCGAGACGGGACAAACCGATGGCCACATTGCTTTCCGCTCCGCCAAATAAGCTGTGCAGCTCGGAGGAATATTCCAGACCCTTGCCGCCCGAAGGCATGAGCAGGGCCATCGTTTCGCCAAAAGTGATAACTTCAGGACCGTATTCAAGGTGATTCTGCTTATTCATCTCAGGACCTCTCCATCCATTCCTCAATCACGCGGGTGCGTGTCCGATTAATTGAAACGTTTAAATAAGGCATATCCCTTATTATAGTGCATGTTTCGCGATTGTACCAGACTTGTCTGCGCATGCATGTGAGAAAAAAGAGCTGCGTCCAAGACGCAGCTCCCACACACCTAAGCGGTCTGTTCCCGCTTCTTTTTATAGCCCATTGTTGCTTGCACAGCCGCCTGCCAGCCATAATACAGCGCCTCACGCTCGGCCTGCTCCATCTCGGATTCAAACGTCCGTTCAATGACTTTGTTTTGCATGATTTCCTGCTTGCTTGCCCACAAGCCGACCGCCAGCCCAGCCAAATACGCCGCACCTAGCGCCGTCGTCTCAAGCACGCGCGGACGATCAACGGCTGCACCCAGCAGATTCGCCTGGAACTGCATCAGGAAGTTGTTCGCGACCGCCCCGCCGTCAACAGCAAGCTTCCGAATCTCGATGCCGGAGTCCGCTTCCATCGCCTTCAGCACGTCGATCGTCTGATAGGCCAGCGATTCTACAGCCGCACGGATCAGATGATCCTGTGTCGTTCCCCGCGTCAGTCCGAAGACGGCGCCACGGGCGTCCATGTCCCAGTATGGCGCGCCCAGCCCGACGAAAGCCGGCACGAAGTAGACGCCATCCGTGCTCGGCACGGACTCTGCATGCTTGGCGGAGTCAGAAGCTTTTTCAATAACCTTCAAGCCGTCCCGCAGCCATTGAATCGCCGCTCCAGCGACGAATATGCTGCCTTCCAGCGCATACTCCACCTTACCGTCAATCCCCCAGGCAATCGTCGTCAACAGCCCGTTCTGCGAAGCAACGGCTTGCGAGCCTGTGTTCATGAGCATGAAGCAGCCGGTTCCGTACGTATTCTTCGCCATACCTTGCTCGAAACAGGCCTGACCGAACAAGGCCGCCTGCTGATCGCCGGCAATCCCGGCGATCGGAACCGGCGCACCCAGTAGCGCTTCCGCCGTATGGCCGTACACTTCACTCGATGGACGGACCTCAGGCAGCATAGATGCCGGCACAGTCAGCATGTCGAGCAGCTCTTGATCCCATTTCAGCTCATGAATGTTGTACATCATCGTTCTGGAGGCGTTGGAATAGTCCGTAACATGCACACTGCCCCCGGTCAGCTTCCAGATCAGCCAGGTGTCCATCGTTCCGAACAGCAGGCTGCCGTTCTCTGCAAGCGCTCTTGCCCCTTCCACATGGTCCAGGATCCACTTAACCTTGGTGCCCGAGAAGTAAGCGTCAATAAGAAGCCCCGTCTTCTGACGCACCGTCTTATCGAAGCCCTGCTCCTTCAGCTCATTGCAAATATCCATCGTTTGCCGGCTTTGCCATACAATCGCGTTGTAGACAGGCTTGCCTGTATGCTTATCCCAGACGACAGCCGTCTCCCGCTGATTCGTGATGCCGATGGCCGCGATTTGCTGCGGCTGAACATCCGCCTCAGTCAGCACGTCTTTGACCACGCTCAGCTGTGTCTCCCAAATTTCTTCGGCATTATGCTCGACCCAGCCCGGCTTCGGGTAGATCTGTGTGAACTCTTTTTGCGCAATCTTGATAATGCTCCCCGCTTTATCGAAGATAATGGCACGACAGCTTGTCGTACCTTGATCTAATGAAAGTATGAAATGATTCCCCATGGTCAATCCGCCTCCCAGCATGATCTTGTCTACTGCTATTTTATATGTCTTTCCGCTGCAAGACTATAACAAAAATTTCAAACGCTTACAGAGAGGCTTCTTTCCGTAAAAAAAGAAAAGAGCAAGCCGTTCCATCGCTTTGCTCTAGGCGAACTACTGCTGCGCCAGCGGTTGGAACGGACTTGCAGATGAATGTTATCAAATGGCAATAAGATCCTTGACTTCGAATTGAACACTAACCTCGTAGTCGCCAGAAAGCGGCACACCAGACTCCTGAAGAGCAAGAACTATATTTCGCCCAAATGTTCATGTTTTCGACAATATATCCGCCTTACGAATTAGATCTTACCACACATATCGTGCTGTTGTTTAACAAATATTGCTGTTAACTTATACAAAATTGCTGAAAGGCCGCTTTTCCATTTTCAAAATAAAAGCAAGTCCAAAAAACACGACCCTCCCGAGCAGTTTTTTTGGACTTGTTTGTTGGTTGTGATAGGGATAGAATCGCTATCCCGCTGCTTCCGCATCAGACAGCTCGCGCAGCAGCTCGTCATGAATATGACCGTTCGTTGCGACAACATTGCGCACCCCGAGGTGGTACGGCGTGCCTAAAGTATCGCTCACCCTGCCGCCAGATTCCTGGATCAGCAGCGCGCCAGCGGCAATATCCCATGCATTTAAGCCGATTTCCCAAAATCCGCTTAATCGTCCCGAAGCAACATAGGCCAGATGAAGTGCGGCAGAGCCTGCAACGCGAAGATTTCTAACCTTCGGTGCTAGGGCAAGCGCCCCTTGCATATTCGTCTTCAAGGCGTAATCCCGGTCCGCAGGGAACCCGGTAGCCAATAGGCTCTCCGACAGCCGCCCGTCCAGCGATACGACCGTCTTCTTGCCGTGCATGTAAGCGCCTTTGCCTCGCTCCGCCACGAACAGCTCATCGCGGGTAGGGTCATAGACGACACCGACAATCACTTCGCCTTTATGCGCAAGCGCAATCGACACCGAGAAGAACGGAAACCCATGAACAAAATTCGTCGTGCCGTCAATCGGATCCACGATCCACAAGTACTCGGCATCGCTCGCTTCTTTCAACGCTCTGGCTGATGCCTCCGGCCCTGGCTCGACGCCTTCCTCACCCAGAAAAGAGTGCGAAGGAAAATGCGTCATAATCAACTTACGGATCAGCTTCTCCGAACCTTTATCCACTTCTGTCACCAGATCATGTGAAGAGTATTTCGTATTCACCTGACTGATATCGCCAAGCTTGCTCTTAATCCATTCCCCCGCTTTCGCCGCTGTATTAATTGCTACTGCTGTGAAGCTTTTGCTTCCGACCACAAAAGACTCCTGTGTGCCATTCGCCATTTATATCAACTCTTTCTTCTCGTTGGTTTTGTCGCCAGTTTCAGTATAGTAAATTATACGCTGCAAATTCTAGAGAGTTTCATCCCAAAATATTCGTATAAATTTACATATGCAGTAAAATAAGAGAGCTCCGCAGTCTTCATAGACTTACGGAGCTCCTCTTTATAGGATGCCTTATAGCTTAAATACCGACGATATGGTACCCGCCATCCACATAGATAACTTCGCCGGTGATGCCGCGGGACAAGTGACTCATTAGGAACATCGCCGTGTCGCCCACCTCTGCGGTCTCGGTTGTGCGGCGAAGCGGCGCTTTTTCCTCCACTTGGCGCAAGATGGAGTTGAAATCTTTGATGCCTTTTGCCGCCAGTGTACGGATCGGACCAGCCGAGATGCCGTTCACGCGGACGCCGTATTGGCCAAGGTCTGCGGCCAGGTAGCGCACGCTGGCTTCCAGCGCAGCTTTGGCAACGCCCATGACATTGTAATTCTTCATCGCGCGCTCAGCGCCGAGGTAGGTCATGGTCATGATGCTGCCGCCTTCGGTCATCAGCGGGTAGATGCGCTGAGCCACTGCGACCAGCGAGTAGGCGCTGATGTCGTGCGCCAGCGCGAAGCCGTCGCGGGACGTGTCTACGTATAAGCCTTCCAACTCTTCCGTTTTAGCGAAGGCGATGCTATGTACCAGGCCGTGAACGACGCCCAGCTGATCCTTCAGCGTACCGGCCAGCGTATCGATCTCGGCATCGACCGTCACGTTGCAAGCCATCAGCGTCGATCCCGGGATCGTATCGGCTAATTTGCGTACGCGTTCTTCTACGCGTTCGTTCTCATAAGTAAAGACTAGCTTAGCGCCTTGCGCTGCCAGCGATTGCGCTATGGCCCAGGCAATGCTGCGGTCGTTGGCGACACCCATCACCACAATATTTTTTCCGGCTAACAGTTGACTCATCGTACAAAAAACCCCTCTCACCATGGTTTGTACTACGACCTTTCCACTTTTGAAAGTAACCCATTTTGGCAAACATTTCAAGGGAAAAATCTAGTGAAGGGGCCTCTCTGCTAGAGTCTCTTCTCAGAGTTCAAAAGATGCCTGGTTCAATATCGTAACCCCGTCCAGCTGCTTCATATCTTCCATAAGCTTAAATAAAGCGCCATCCTTCATTTTCGCTTCAATCATAATGTCGAGCTTCGGCGTGAGCGGTGTGATTTCCCGTAAAAATGAGTAAAGCGGCCCTGCCTCTACATAGTCGGCATGGCTGCGCGGGGATGTCTCGCTCTTCGGGCTGGAGACGTGAATTTTCGGGGGCAGTTCCGGCGCGTCCGCCTGTGCCAGCTCTTCCGCCTTGTGCTCCCAAGTCCGCAGTACCCTCGGCCAAAGCTCATGCGCCTTCTCACCATTATTGTTTACATCGTGATGATGAATGTCCAGCACCAGCGGCGCACCGACCCGCTCGGCTATCTCCAGCGTTTCCAGCGCATTGAATGTTTTATCATCATTTTCAAGGGTGATTCGTTTCTGAATATCAGGACGCAGCGTTTGAAAATTGTGCACGAACCGTTCGCCCGCCTTCTCTTTATCGCCGTAGGCGCCACCGACATGGATATTGCTCAGCGTCTCCAGACCGAGCCCCATCGCGTCCAGCATAGCGGTGTGCCGTTCCAGATCGGCGATCGAGTTCACCAGGACGTCCTCCCGCGGCGTGCTAAGCACAGTAAAGTGATCGGGATGGAAGCTGACCCGCATGCCATGCTGCATGACGTAGTCGCCGATCTCGCGAAATTCATCGGCCAGGGTCGCGATCGGCCCCCAGCCTTGCAGCATTTCATGTCCGATCAGCGGGATGAGCTTGGAAGAGAAGCGGAACACCATAATGTCATGGACGCGATTATGTTTTAGCAGCCGCAGCGAATTGTGCAAATTCTCCGCGCCGAGTCGCTCCAGCTTGCGGATGGCCGCTTCGCGGTCCGCGATCTTGCTGAAGTTGGTAGCCGTCATCGTTCTGGACGGGGAAGCATTATCGATTACTGTGGACATCGCCACGTAGCCAAGTCGAACGATCATGGGCGTCATACCTCCGAATGGATAGGTAAAAGTACTCCCCTAGCGTTCCCGAGCGGGAACGGGAGCATTCGCTTAAGCGGGGCATCGGGGGGGGGGATGACGCGCGTGCCTCAGCTTTGCCTTGCCGTGATTCGAGGGTGCTGCTGTCCGCTTTGACAGAGAAACATCAAGTTATATCAAATATCTTGTGGAAATTAACATTTTTTTGGTATATTATGGTTTATCACACAACAATAAACTATAATTATATAAAACTAGAAAATTAGTCATTAAATATAGAGTAATCTGTCTATTTGAAGCTGGCCAGCATTCAAAGTAAACCAAATAATGATGTGAAGGGAGATTTTAGGATGAAACTGACTAAGTTACTTTCAAGCTCGATTTTTTCATCAGTCATTTTGGCTTCAAGAGCTGCAGTTGCACAGTCAGGAACTTATAATACTACCTATGACATGAAAGGGGAGTTTACACTCAACAATCATGGAATGCAAGCGCTGCCCCAACTTTCGATGTAAGTCTTTATCCAAAAGTTGGCGTAAACAATGCAAACATAACCGAATATTTACAAAAAAGCACAACATTAGGGCACGCTGATATTGCTTCTTCTAATGTATCTTCAATAGCATCTTCTTCTAGTACCCTTCGCGGTTCATCCAGTGGTACGTATCGTATTTATTTTAGAAATTGGTCAGGGTTTCAAAACACAGGAGACATCTCTATTAAATTCTCTTGGTAATTATTTAAACCAAAGAACAAGTGGAATAAAGTTGGGTACTTAATAAGAATGATGGTATCCCCTTCATTTTATTTCAAGTTATTTCAATTTTAGAAAGAAGGGTCGTATGATGTTGGTTTTACCGTAGACTTGCACCCACCTATTTTTCTTGCTATATACTTGATTATGGTAATCATAACATGCCTAATACGCAGCTTTTCAAAGAGAGCGTTTACATCAAAAATTACACACGTTGCGGCGTTTCTCTTCTATACTCTTTCGGTGTTTAAATTAGTTATTCTACCTCTGAAAATCCTTTTTGAAGGGCACTAGGTCCACCATTCCGAATTGTATTTACAATTGATTCCCTTTAAAACAATTATGGCTTCATATCACTATGGAAATTATATGCGAATAATTGGTAATATCCTATTTCTTCTTCCGCTGCCAATCTTTGTGAATTAAATTTTCAAAAGAGACATTTCCTTTAAGCGAAGTTTGTTTATTTCAGTTTGTGTTTGCTTTTCAATAGAACTGATTCAATATATTAGTAATGTCCTGACTCAATTCCCAAATAAAGTAACAGATATTGACGATTTAATTCTTAATACGCTTGGAGCAATTATAGGCTTCTACATAATCAAAATGATGAATGCGTCTTCAATTCCCGTTATTAAAAAACTAAAAGGAGTTATCGGGTGATAAAACCAATTTTTCGCATCCTGCATATTCCATTCAAAATCCTGCTGAAATTGCAAGATAAGCAGTTCCCTGGCGCAAAGGGACGATAGCGGAAGATCATTTCCGCTATCGTACAAACACCGCTCTGCGCACTGGCGGCGCAAAAAAAAGAGGAGGATGTCCCTCAGCCAATATCCTGGCTTATGGGACACCCTCTTCTCTCCTCTATATCACGCCTGCGCGCGCTCACCGAAAAACATTTCATCCGCCAGCGCCGTCTGCATGCGCACTTCCTCTTCAGTTAGCCTGCGCACCAGCTCCATCTCCACCTGAGTCACTTCCTCACCCTGGAAATTAATTTCCGCGATGGATGCGACGATCTTCACGATGGCAATCGCCTGGTTCTCCGGTGTATAGGCAATCACCTTCTGCCCCGCAGGAAATACGCGGAAGCCGCTTTTCACCATTTTACCGCGGCCGTATTCCAGCAGCTCATAGAGCTCCTGCTCGGACTTGAACTTGCAAACGGAATTGAATTCGGTTTGGAATCCCATCGTTATCTACTCCACATCAAACGTATATTGGATGGATTGTTTTGCTGCATGCCGCTCAATCGCCAGCTGGATCAAGTTATCCAACAGCTCGCCGTAAGGCTTGCCGGTTTCTTTCCACAGCAACGGGTACATGCTGAACGGTGTGAAGCCGGGCATCGTATTAATTTCATTAATATAGATCTTCTGATCCGTCTTGCCTAAGAAGAAGTCCACACGGGATAAGCCGCTGCCATCAATCGCCAGAAAAGCTTTGACTGCCAGCTCTCTGATTTCATCCGCGATTTCATCCGGAATCTCAGCGGGAATGATCATCGCTGACTTACCGTCCAAATATTTTGCCTTATAATCGTAAAATTCATTCGAAGAGACGATCTCGCCAGCCACAGAAGCGATTGGTTCATCATTACCCAGCACCGCAACCTCAATCTCTCTGGCATCAATGTTCTCTTCCACAATCACTTTGCGGTCGAATTGGAAGGCCAGATCCACTGCAGCGATCAGCTCCTGCTGGTTTCTTGCTTTGGAGATGCCTACGCTGGAACCCAAGTTCGCCGGTTTAACAAAACATGGATAGCCAATCGCAGTTTCAAGCTCCAACAAATGATACGAACGGTTCTTATTCCATTCCGTACGGGTGAAATGACGGAACACGCATTGCGGAAGGCCCTCCTGCGCGAAAACCTTTTTCATCATCACCTTATCCATGCCCACTGCAGATGCTAACACGCCGCCCCCGACATAAGGGACGTTCGCGATCTCCAGCAAGCCCTGGATCGTGCCGTCTTCACCGAATGTGCCATGCAGCAGCGGGAAGATGACATCCAGCCCTGCACGATCCGCATCAATATCAGCATGGCTCGCTGAAATGCTCACTTGGCCTTGAGGCTGAACAGAGCCGAAGATCGGCGCCAGCGCGTTCGAAGCATGCGGCTCCGCATTCGACGAAGCGCTGAACGTCAGCGCGTCCTTGGACTCGGCGGGCGCCAGCAGCGGCGCGCCGCTTTTCCATTCCCCTTTTTTCGTTATATAGAACGGGGTCACTTCATATTTATTGAAATCCATAGCCTTCATTACTGCAAGTGCGGTTTGCAAGGACACGTCATGCTCTCCGGATTTGCCTCCGTAGATGAGTCCTACTCGAATTTTGCGGTTCATTACGTACCCTCCGTCTAGTGGTTCTATCCATTCATGTCTTACATTTCATCGATTACTCGAACGAAAATATATTTGGTCCGCTCCGTGTAAGCGGGTGAATCTTTATACGCCCAATACCTTTGCCGGCAGTTGTACGTATGCGCATTCACGAGGGGCATTCCGTTCGCATCCTTGGCTGTGACAATCACATTATGCTGGAACCGGCCATCACCGTCCCAATCGTAGCTGATCGTGTCGCCAGGCTGAAGTTCACGCGGATCTTGGACAGCATGGCCGCGAAGCCCTCTGCGGCTGTGCGAGATATAAGACTGCAAGCTGTTGGCGACAGCCCAGCTGAAGCTCCACAGCTCATGCGAGCCCTGCTTTCCGGCATACCACCAGCCCAAATCTCTTTTCCCAGTATAGTCCATCGGGGCCCCGCCTGCAAAGAGGCACTGTGACACAAAATTTGTGCAATCCACTTCAAATCGTTCATACTTTGGATTGTAGCTGTTCCACCAGGTTTCTGCATATTCGACAACTTTCTCGCGGTTGTACATAATTTTTCTGACTGCGGATTCCGGTGCGCCGCTCTGGAGAATACTATGATTGATAAAAGGAAGCGACGGTACTCTCCGTATCACACCGGAGTCTTCCCCATCAATTGCCCGCTGTTTAACAGGTAGCGATCGTTCAGCTGAGAGGGTCTCGACGCGGCCGACCAGCCATTTGCCGGATGGCGTTTCTTCTATTAATATACGCTCCGGTTCCATGCGTTCCTCGATATGATCAACGGATCCGATCCGGTAGTGAATCGCGCGGCGAAGCTGGATATCCGCCAGAACCCCTTGCGCAGTGTCCCTCATGCTGGTCAGACGCAGCTTCGTTTCACTTCGCACAGGTTTCGCTTCGCGCTCCAGGTTGTTTTGTTTCAGCCTATTTAGCCGGGTCTCCTGCTTTCGTAGATAAGCGCTATCTGAGACATGAGCTTCCATAGGTGCAGACGAGCCCTCGAGCTCCGCCTGATTTTTGCCGTGAACGTAGTTGTAGAGCGCTGTTTTCCAGGACATGGGATGACCTCCTACGCTGATTTGACCGTTCAACAGGTTTAGCAAGAGTTTAACAAGCTTCCTAACAATATTCGGGCAATTTTTAGTCAAGGCGCTCAAGCATGATCTGGCATTCTTGAAGGCATCATAATCTCGTAATTGAAATGCGCAGCGATAATGATACGCAGGACAGGCTTTTACGGGCTCTTAATTGTTTCAATATATGACTTCACAGCGGTAAAAATGATTGAAATAAATCTTTACGGAAGCATAGGGAGAAGGTATACTTGGAGTAGAGGGATTAATGAAATTGAGTTTCACCAGTTGAAACCAATGGATGAAGATATTTTAAGGAGGAACTCACATGTCTAACAAAGACAATTTTTCCGTTCGTAAGCAGTTAAACGTCGGAAGCAAGTCTTTCCAGTACTACAGCCTTCCTGACTTTGAAGGCCAAGGCCATGGCACAATCAGCAACCTGCCTTTCTCGATCAAAGTTTTGCTGGAAGCCGCTGTTCGTCAATTCGACGGCAGAGCCATTACAAGTGAACACGTAAGCCAAATCGCCGGCTGGGCTAACAGCCGCGATGTAAATAAGGAAATTCCTTTTATCCCAGCACGTATCGTGCTTCAAGACTTCACAGGCGTACCGGTTGTCGTTGACCTTGCGGCAATGCGCGCAACGGTTGCTCGCGAAGGCGGAGATCCGAAACAAATCAACCCGCTTGTTCCTGTTGACTTGGTAATTGACCACTCCGTCATGGTTGACGCTTTCGGTTCACCAGACGCACTTGAAACGAACATTAACCTGGAGTTCGAGCGTAACGAAGAGCGCTACCGTTTCTTGCGTTGGGCGCAAACGGCATTCGACAACTTCCGTGCGGTCCCGCCATCAACAGGTATCGTTCACCAAGTTAACTTGGAGTACTTGGCTTCCGTTGCCGCTACCAAAACGGTTGACGGCGAAACTATCGTGTACCCGGATTCCCTGGTTGGTACTGACTCCCATACAACGATGATCAACGGTCTTGGCGTAGTCGGTTGGGGCGTTGGCGGTATCGAAGCAGAAGCATGTATGCTGGGGCAACCTCTTTACTTCGTAGCTCCTGATGTTATCGGCTTTAAATTGACAGGCAGCCTGGCTGAAGGTGCAACGGCAACTGACTTGGCTCTGACTGTTACACAAATGCTGCGTAAAAAAGGCGTAGTCGGTAAATTCGTAGAGTTCTACGGCCCTGGTCTGAGCAACATCTCCTTGGCTGACCGTGCAACAGTAGCGAACATGGCTCCGGAGTACGGCGCAACAGTCGGTTTCTTCCCGGTTGACTCCGAAACATTGAACTACTTGAGAGGCACTGGCCGCGAAGATGAGCAAATCGCGCTTGTCGAAGCTTACTACAAAGCACAAGGCATGTTCCGCACGGATGCAACGCCAGATCCAGTGTTCACTGATGTGATCGAGCTTGATCTGAGCACAGTTGTACCAAGCTTGGCAGGTCCTAAACGCCCTCAAGACCGCATTGAGTTGACGAACATGAAGGAGTCCTTCAACTCCATCATCCGTACGCCAATTGACAAAGGCGGATACGGCCTGACTGAAGAGAAAGTCGCAGAAGTTGTAGATGTTAAATATCCGAACGAAACGGTGAAAATGGGTACAGGTGCCGTTGTTATCGCAGCGATCACATCTTGTACAAATACATCCAACCCTAGCGTTATGCTCGGCGCAGGACTTGTGGCGAAGAAAGCTGTCGCACTCGGCCTGAAAAAACCAGCATACGTGAAGAGCTCCCTGACTCCAGGTTCCCTGGTTGTTACCGACTACCTGGTCAAAGCTGGATTGCTGGAGCCGCTTGAAGCGCTTGGCTTCCACGTTGCAGGCTACGGCTGCGCAACTTGTATCGGTAACTCCGGTCCGCTTCCGGACGAAGTGAGCAAAGCGATCGCTGACAACGATATGACGGTAGCGGCAGTTCTGTCCGGTAACCGTAACTTCGAAGGCCGCGTTCACGCTCAAGTTAAAGCGAACTACCTGGCATCCCCTCCACTGGTTGTAGCTTATGCGCTTGCTGGTACAGTGAATATCGACTTGGCGAAAGACCCTATCGGTTACGACCAAAACGATAAGCCTGTCTACCTGAAGGACATCTGGCCTACGAACCAAGAGATTCAAGAAGCGCTTGGCGTTGCTCTTAACGCAGATATGTTCCGCGAGAAATACAGCAACGTATTCCGTGCGAACGAGCGCTTCAACCAAATCGAAGTTCCAGAAGGCGACCTGTACGAGTTCGACAAGAACTCCACGTACATCCAAGAGCCTCCGTTCTTCACAGATTTGGGCACAGTGCTTAACGATATCGCTGATATCCGCGGCGCGAAAACGTTGGCGCTCATGGGCGATTCCGTGACAACGGATCATATCTCCCCTGCGGGTAACATCAAAGTTGATAGCCCTGCTGGTAAATACCTGATCGAGCATGGCGTGAAGAAAGAAGACTTCAACTCCTACGGCTCTCGTCGTGGTAACCACGAAGTGATGATGCGCGGTACATTCGCTAACATCCGTATTCGTAACCAAGTGGCTCCAGGAACAGAAGGCGGCGTAACGACTTACCTGCCAACTGGCGAAGTCGAGTCCATCTACGATGCTTCCATGAAGTATCAAGATGCAAGCACGAACCTGGTTGTTATCGCAGGTAAGGAGTACGGTACAGGAAGCTCCCGTGACTGGGCGGCTAAAGGTACGTTCTTGCTGGGCGTTAAAGCTGTTATCGCAGAAAGCTTCGAGCGTATTCACCGCAGCAACTTGGTCGGTATGGGCGTTCTGCCGCTTCAATTCGTGAATGGCGAGAGCTGGAAGTCCCTGAACATCACAGGCCGTGAAACATTCGACATCACAGGTCTGAGCAACGATGTTCAACCGGGTTCCACAATTAAAGTAACAGCAACGCGCGAAGATGGTTCCACATTCGAGTTCAGCGCACTTGTACGTCTGGACAGCATGGTGGATGTAGACTACTACCGTAACGGCGGTATTCTGCAAACTGTTCTTCGTCAAATGATGGCTGAGAAAAAATAATGCAAACCCGATCTGGAATTGCCCCGCGGCAGTTCCAGATTTTTTTTATTGGCAAGCTTGCCAATAACTGCGGGTTGTGACCCGTACCCCCAGCCCCTATAATAGACAGGAGCGAAAGGGGAGATAATGATGAAATCATTAAACAAGTTCGTCCTTGTCATGCTGATCGCGGTTATTGGGATAACTTCTGGTTTTGGCAGCTTCTCGACACAGACCACGCACGCGGCAACGGCGATCCTTAAACGAGGAAGTCAAACCTGTGATGTGTGGGACCTTCAATTCCGGCTTAAAATGCTAGGTTACTATACCGAGCAACTTGATGGCATATACGGAGCCTCTACAACAGCTGCTGTGCAAAACTTTCAGCAGAACTACGGTTTAACACCAGATGGCATCACGGGCACCAATACGTGGAACGCTTTATTCAAATTCTCGGCGAACCAGGCCGAATTGGATATATTGGCTAAAGTCATTTACAGCGAAGCGCGCGGTGAATCCTATGAAGGGCAAGTCGCCGTAGGCGCTGTAGTCATGAACCGTTTGAAATCAGGCAATTATGGCAAAACCATTCAGGACATTGTCTTCCAGCCAGGCGCCTTCACCGCTGTCAGTGATGGCCAATATTGGCTGACACCGGACAGAACAGCATATCTAGCTGCACAAGATGCTGTGAAAGGCTGGGATCCGACCTACGGTTCCCTCTACTACTTCAATCCCAAGACAGCGACTAGCTCATGGATCTGGTCGCGTCCGCAAACCGTTACGATTGGCAATCATATTTTTGCAAAATAAGAAAAGAGGTTACCTGCCCCTCACGGGGTATGGGTAACCTCTTTTTGCTTATCAGGGACGAATGGCGGCTGTGTGTCAGCGTACCAAGGGTTCAGGTGAACCAGCACCTCATCTACATCCGTATAAGTGTCTTTTATTTTTTGCTTAATTTGGCGGCTGATATCGTGCCCTTCCTGAATGGTCAGTGCGCCGGAAACCCCGAGCCTGGCATCAACCAGAATATAGTGCCCATGCTCGCGGGCCCGCAATCGGTCGATCCGCTTCACTTCAGGTACAGAACGGATCAAAGAGGCGTACTGTGCGATATGCTCGCTGCTGACGCTCCGCTCCATCAACACGTCAAAGGACTCTTTTCCCATTTCAATCGCTAATTTCAAAACCAGTATAGAAACAATAATACCCGCAACGGGATCTCCATAGGCCAGGAAGCCAATCCCGTAATATTCGCCAATCAGCGCCAGACCGATCCCTACCGAAGCGGCAATCGAGGCGTAAACGTCTGCCAGATGATCATACGCGGTGGCGATCAACCCCTTGCTGTTCATGCTTCGGCCGATACGCATCGTGTAGACGTAAAGGATTTGCTTCCAGATCAGCGATACGACCGCAGCGAAGAAAGCGATAAGATGTGCCGGCTCCGGCGGCTCAAAGAGCGCATGAATAGCGTGATATCCCATGTAAATGGACGCCCCGCCCAAAATAATCGCGACGATGAATGCCCCCAGCACCTCGGCTTTGCCGTGCCCGTACGGGTGATCCTCATCCGCAGGCTTGGCAGACACCCGCATGGAGCTGTAAGCCGTAGCAGTCGCAATCACATCCCCGGCATTATGGATGCCGTCCGCGATGAGCACCTGGCTCTTGAACACGACGCCTACGACAATTTTGATGGCCGTCAGCACCACATTACTGGCCAGAGAGATCCAGATTGCCAGCATCGAGGCCGTTTTGCTCATCAGACCCGCCCCCTTTCTTCTAGTAGTATGACCGCCTGGAAGCAAAAAATCCCCCGATCCGCGAGGGATCAGGGGATATGAGGGGCGATGCGCTTAGCGCAGCATCGTCCCCATGCGCCGCGCCGCTTCCATAATATGCGGCGCCTGCTCTTGCATCACTTCCAGCGTCAGTCTGTTCGCTGGACCGGAAACCGCGAGCGCGGCGACCAGCCGCCCGCCGCGGCCGATAATCGGCGCGGACACAGCTGCCGCGCCGGGCTCGCGCTCTTCGACGCTCGTGGCGTAGCCCGCGCGGCGAGTGTCGCTGAGCTGCTGCACGTAAGCCAGCATGTCTTGCCCGCTCGGCCAGTCGGCTGAGGCCAGCAGCTGGTCTTGCACGGCAGGCTCGGCGAAGGCGACGAGCACCTTGCTCGAGGCGCCGACGTACAACGGCATGCGCGCCCCGACGGGAGCGACACGGCGGATAGCGTGGTTACTCTGCACCGCCTGGATGCGCACACGCTCCAGGCCGTCCTGCACGTACAGTGAGATCGTCTCGCCGAGCTGATCGCGCAGCCGTTCCATCTCCGGCAGCAGAATGACGCCGGGGTCACTCTCCTTCGACAGGTTCGCAGACAACTCCCAGAGCCGGTAGCCGAGTCTGTATTTGTCCGTAGAGCCGTCACGCATGATGAAGCCCTTGCCCTCCAGCGAGGCCAGCAGGCGGTGCACGGTGCTCTTATGCAGCTCTACACGGCTGGAAATCTCAGTTAAGGTGAGCTCGGTCGTATCTGTAAAACAAAGCAAAATATCTAAAGCACGCTCCACTGCGCGAACCGTAAGCTTCGTATCTTCCATAGCGCCACCACTCTCATTGTACGGGTCGGTCACGAGCTGCCGAAGTGTGCCACCCTAGTTTGTCAGTTATTCGGTTAACGTTATAGTTTCACCTTGTGAAACTGAGTTACTATAAGTATAACGAAACTGGCACGTATAGTAAAGGATGCCAATCGTTTTTTTAATATTACAGATTCTTTACAGCGCCCTTACAAATCTTGCACTACGATTGACTTGTAAGCGCATACAGGATACCATTAAGATAACGGGTTACTTATCTGAATATTTCGTCAAATTTCCTATTTTTCCCTGACACCTCGTTCCGCACCAGGGTACATGAGCTGATTCGATTCTATGAGGGAGGGATATGCATGTCAACAACATCACTTACACCCGGGTCCGGTTCACTGCAAACACCATTGGATCAAACCGCGGCCGCGCCGCTCATTCGCAAGAAGAGGCTGATTCCCACCATCCTGATCTCGTTCCTTCTATTATGCACGTCTCTGCTGCTTTCATTTCATGCCTATATCGCCTGGACGCTGGCAAGACCGCATATTGATCCGCTGCATTCGAATCCGCTGCAAGCTGTCGGCCTGCCTTACAGCAGCGTAACTTTCCCAAGCCGCAACGGTGAATCCAAGCTGGACGGCTGGTTCATCCCGGCTCACTCGGACAAAACGGTCATCTTCTCGCACGGCTACGGCGGCAATCGTGAAGAACTGTGGGTTCCGCTGTACAGTTTGGCCCGGGAGCTGCATTTGCAAAATTATAATGTGCTGATGTTCGATTACGGCTACGTGCATCCTGGTAGCGAACGGCTGATGACTGGCGGCATCCAAGAGTCGCAGGAGCTGCTCGGGGCCATCGATTATATCAAGAGCTTATCGAACGGCTCTATCTATGTTTGGGGATTCTCCATGGGGGCCGGCACAGCGCTGCAAGCCGCACTGCAAAGCGGCACCGACATCGCCGGCATGATTCTGGATAGCACCTTCCTGTTAAATCCGGATACCCTTTACCATAATATGAAACAATACGTCAATGTGCCGAAGTTTCCATCCCTGCCGCTCGTCCGGCTGTTCTTCCCGCTTCTGAATGGTGTCAGCCTCCATGAGGTACCCTATCAGAAAGTCACGGACACCGCTTATTCCATGCCGATCTTCTTCATTCACGGCACGGACGACAGCAAGGCTCCTTACGAGCTCATCTATAATATGTTCCAGAAGCAGACCGATGCGTCCGATCAGCTCTGGATTATCCCGCAAGCGCAGCATGAGCTGCTCTACCGCGCAGAACCGCAAGCGTACTTGAGTCGTACTCTGAATTTCCTGCAGGAGATTGGCTCCACGGCCTCGGCCCATACCGACCTTGGTATTCCCTCCTCCCTATAAAATCGGCCCCTTGCGGGGCCGATATTTTTTTGCACGTTTAGTCCATTTCATATATCGAGCCGGACTTGCTTGCAAAAAGCTCTGCATAAACCTTCTCTGCATAAGCGTCGGTCATGCCGGAAATATAGTCGGCGATGAAGCGCGGCCACGACCATTTCCCTTTGTGCCGCTCGTAGCTGTCCATCCAATCCGGCGGGAGGATCCATTGACCCTTATCGGGATTAATAAAAGAGTCCCACAACCGCTCGACGATGATTTCACTGCGCTTTTGCAGACGCTGCACGCGAAAATCTTTGATAAGCGTCACCCAGGCCAGCTTTTTCAAAATTTCCATCGTCCGCAGCAGGTTAAGATCCTCGGCTCCATCCTTGACCAATGTGAGTTTCTTCCACCCTTTGTCCGAGTCATCAATGATGTCCACCCGGTTGGCAAACGAGCTCACCCAGCGCGCCTTCATCTCGCGCCGCGTCCGCGACGCCTCGCGGTTGCATTCGGCGAAAATTTGCTGCCATTGCTCCAAATAATCGGACAGCACCTGGCGGACCATCTTCTCCAGATCCACCTGCTCCCATTCGAATTTGGCATGATTCGGATCATTCAAAATCTCCATCACCAAATGCCGCAGCAGCCGGCCATCTTCGAAGAATGTGGCGTTCATCTGGATTTTCCCGGCGCGAATGCCATCTTCAATATCATGCGCCGAATAAGCGATGTCATCGCAAAGATCCATCAACTGCGCTTCCAGCGTGGAACATCCAACCGGCATATTCCACGCTCTGCGGATCTCCTTGATCGTCTCCCACTCCGCTCCGTAGACCCCCTTCAGCCTGCCTTCCTCCTCAATCAGGAACGGATACTTATTGATGCCAAGCAGCACCGCCGCCGTCAAATCCAGGCCGCTGTCGCTGCCCGCGCGCTTCTCGAGGAACATGAGGATGCGGAAATTTTGCGCGTTGCCCTCATACTTGAGGCCATATTCTTTCATTAGGAGGTGATTCAGCACCTCCTCGCCTTTATGCCCGAACGGCGGATGCCCGAAGTCGTGCGCCAGCGACGCACATTCGACGACCGTCGGATCGATGACCAGGCCGGGATGCTCCCGCTTCTGCAAGAAAGGGTTTGTGCGTTCCAGCCGTTTGGCCACTTCACGGGCAATCTGCGCCACCTCTAACGAGTGTGTCAGCCTTGTCCGGTAATAGTCCCCGGAGCCGGCGCCAAACACTTGCGACTTCCCCTGCAGCCTGCGAAATGCAGGCGATTGTATCAATCTGGCATAATCTCGTTCAAATTCATCCCGTTCTTCGTTCGCTTTTGAGGAAACGGCCTCTCCCGGACGCATTTTGCGGATGTGATTCATTCGTAAGCCCCCTCCAGCTACGACATTCCTGCTAACAGTTTATGCCAAAGCATGTTCGATGTTTCAATCGTTTCTTTGTGAGTCTATGATTATTATGTTAAAGAATACTATATACATCCGCCAAGCAACAAGTCGTCCGTGCCTCAAGGTATAAAAAAAGGGATGCTGCACAAGACCGTTGTCATTGTTCACACCCTTTGTTCAAACCCCTGGGATCGCTCCCTTATTTAATTAGCGACAGAAACTCCGCTCTCGATCTGTGATCCGTGCGGAACGTTCCGCGTACCGCCGACGTCACCGTCTGGCTGCCGTACTTCTTCACGCCTCTGGAGCACATGCACATATGCTCGCCCTCTACGACGACCATCACGCCATGCGGCTTCAACACGTCTTCAAGAATATTGGCAATCTCGGAAGTAATCCGCTCCTGAACCTGCAGCTTGCGGGTTACCACATCCACCAGGCGGGCGAACTTGCTCAAGCCGGCGACTTTACCGCTAGGCAGATAGCCTACGTGCACCTTACCGAAAAAAGGCGCCATATGATGCTCGCATTGGCTGTAATACACGATGTCTTTGATAATAACCAACTCTTCGTGCTGTTCATCAAAGGTGACGCCAAGTACGTCACGCGGATTCGCCGCATAACCGGAGAAAATCTCCTCATACATCCGGGTCACGCGCGCCGGTGTATCCAGCAATCCTTCCCGATCCACATCTTCACCGATCAGACGCAAAATTTCTCTGACATGCATCTCAATCTCCGCGCGATTCTCGGCAATTCTTTCATTCTTGTATTCTTTTGATGCCATCTTGTTCACTCCTCTTTGTCTAAACCATGCACATCATCAGCAGCTTAATGCTGTTGCGCAGCGCTGTGCTTTCCTTATGCGCCTTGCTGAGCAGAAGACTGCCCTGCAGCATCGACACGATGGGAAGCGCCGCTTCCTCCGGATTCAGCCCGCCTAGCGCAAACTCCCCTTGTTGACAGCCTTCCTGCAGGCAGCCGGCCACCTTCGCTTCCATCTCCGTGAAAAAGCTGCTGAGCGGCTTGCGCAGCTCCTCAGATCGATCGCTGAGCTCGAGCGCCAGGTTGCCGAAAAAGCACCCTTTGCGGCATTCCTGCTCCTCGATGAAAGCCAGCATCCGCTCGAACAGAGCGATCACGCGCTCCTTCGGCGACAGCTGCAGGTTGCCAAGGCTCGGGTCCATAATCGTATCCCGCATCTCCTGCAGCTTGCGTTCGATGACCTTGACGCCAAGCTCTTCCTTGCTTTTGAAATGGTAATAGAAATTGCTCTTGCACACGCCGCTGCTCGATAAAATATCTTCAAGCCCCGTGCCTTGAAAGCCGTAATCATGAAACAAATCCATTGCGGCATTCAAGACGCGGTCCTTATTGTTCGCCATGATACGCCACCTCTGGATAGTACTGGTACGTCCTAATCATGCCCGACCCTATCCGGGCTGGAAGGTGTACATGAACGGAAGGGCTCCTGCGCCTTCCGTTATGCACGGTCCGACTGCAAAGCCCTTTGAACGATTGTCTATTCGATTATTTCCACTTTTGATTCTTCATCATGCTTTGTACTTTCGCCATCTGCTGCTTATTCATGTTGTAGCCCATTTGCTTCGCCATTTTTTGCAGCATTTCCGGATTGTTCTGCATCGTTTCCAGCTGCCTTTTCAAATAAAACACCCCGATGAAGAAACCTCCGACTAAGCCAACGATCAGCGTCAGAATCGGAATAATAATACTCCACATACTTTTGCCCCCTGCACATACAATGTTTGAAAACAATTCTTTGGCTACATCATAGCATGTCTGTTCATGCCTTTACAAATGAGTAATAGACCAATTCAAATGCGGATGAAGTGCGAATTATGTCAACACCTGGTCAATAAAGAGCGTAGTATGTTTGGCCAGATCGATTTCTTTCACATCCAGATCCTTCACGCCTGCTTCCTGCTTAATAATTCTGACGATCGGACGGCTCGGCAATCCGCGGTGCTGCCCGACGACCACACCGGACTCCCGCGTAGACAGCCTGACGGACGATCCTGTCGGGTAGATCGATACGATCTTCAAGAACTGGATCAGTACGTCTCTGTCGAGCTTCGTTCCTGCCAATGCCATCATGTGCTCGCAAGCTTCATGCGGTTGCATGCGCTGCCCTCCGGCGACATGCGCCACGAGGTTGTCGTACATGTTCGCGACAGCCGTTATTTTTGCGTAGAGATGAATTTCCTCGCTGCCGAGCCCTCGCGGGACGCCGCTTCCGTCCAACGCTTCATGATGCTGGAAAGCCACATGGGCGATCAGCAGGCTGAATTCCCGTTTGTTTTTCAACATTTCAAACCCGCGCCATGTATGATGCTTCTTCAGATCCTCCGCCTCTTCGTCGGTCAACGCTTCGATCTTGCCGATATCATGCAGCAAAGCGCCTACGGCGAGCTCTTTGAGCTGGCTCGGATTCAGTCCCATATTCATGCCGACCAGAATCGCCATGATGCTGACGTTCGTAGCATGAACGTATTTCTCGTTATCCTGGGTGCGGATATCGGATAATTGGACGAGCACATCCTTGTTTTTCATCACTTCATCCAACAAGGTGTTGATGGAAACGTTGATCGATCGGGTATTAAAGTCTTTGCCGGAACGAATCGATTCGAACGTCTCGCCCATCTGTTTCATCACGGTGCGCTTCGTCTCTTCGGAAATAACTTCCGGAATCTCCACATCCTCCAGATTCGGATCCTTGATATAGACCATAGTGACACCAATTCGATTAAGCGTGCTAATCATATATACCGTTAATTGTACGCCTTCCGACAGTAACACAGCCCCATTGCTGGAAAATATCGTTCGGCCCAAGTACTGGCCAGGCTCTACGGAGTCCATATGCACGTATTTCATAAGGAATCACTCCATATCTATAGTATGTTTAGACCACGATGCCCTCTCATTCCAACAGGAACACTTTGATATCGAGTCCTCCACGGTATCCGACGAGTTCGCCGTTTGCTCCAATAACCCGATGGCAAGGGATGAACAGGGATCGGATTCCGGTTATTGGCTCCGCCCACCGCTCTGACCGCTTTAGGTCTCTGTTGTCGGCCCACGTGCCGGACTGGACTGCACACAGCCCCAACCTGCTGGCGACTATCACGAGCGAGCCGATGGGCGAGTCTATTTCCTCGTCATACAGAGCTTGCACACCTCGATCTTGTGCCTGTGTCATGAACGCTTCTCCTCAGGTATCCCTGGATTGTCCTGGAGGAGCTGGACCGCCTTCTGTATTTCACGCAGCACCTCAACCTCCAGCTCCTTGGCTGCAGCGGCCTCCAGGGCTGCCAAGCTGTCCGCTCCGCCGATTCTCCCTAGCGCCCAAGCCGCCGTCGCTCGAATCTCCGGGCGTGTGTCCGTGCCCAGCAGCTCCGACAATACAGGCACTGCTGTGCGGTCTTTGAAATTGCCCAAAGCGATAATAGCATTGCGCTGAATCGGCTTCTTGCCTCTCCATGAGGCTGAAATGCTGCCGTATTGTTCTTTAAACTCTTTATTCGTCATCGATAGCAGCGGAATGAGCAGCGGTTTGACCTTCTCCGGGTCCGGCTGAAGCTCGGGCTGATGCGTCCAGTTTTTCCCTTTATTCTTCGGGCAGACAACCTGGCACGTATCGCATCCGTACAATCGATTGCCGATCTTCAATTTAAACTCGTCGTCCACATAACCTTTGGTTTGCGTGACAAAAGAGATGCAGCGGCTTGCATTGAGCTGCCCGGGACCGACCAGCGCCCCCGTCGGGCATGCATCGATGCAAATCGTGCAATCTCCGCATTGATCCATAATTGAAGTATCGGCTGGGAACGGGATATTTGTAATGATTTCCCCTAAAAAAACCCACGAGCCCCACTCCGGCGTTATTATCGCGCAGTTCTTGGCGCTCCAGCCGATGCCGGCCCGCTGGGAGACGGCGCGGTCGACCATGGCCCCTGTGTCGACCATGCTCTGCATCCGCGCGTCAGGCACGCGCTCCGCGATGAACGCTTCCAGCTTCGCGAGCCGGTCGCGCAGCACGTCGTGATAATCGCGCCCCCAGGAGGTGCGCGATATCATCCCGCGATAAGCCCCCGGCTCCGAGCGCGGGGGATTCGCCAGTTTCGACGGGTACGCGATAGCGATGGCGATCATCGATTGGGGCGCTTCAAGGCTGAGCTCCGGGTGGACCCGCTTCTCGATATCCGGCTCCTCGAAGCCGGATTCATATCCCTTCTCGCGATGCTGGAGAAGGATGTCTCTCAGTTCTGTGAACGGCTCCGCCGAAGCGAAGCCGATTTTATCAATGCCGAGCGATGGCGCGGCTTCCACGATTTCTTGTTTGAGTTTGCGCCAATCCGCATTTGTTCCTGCTGTCAGGGAAACCGCCATACCTTCACCTCATGTTTAAAGCTTTGCCGCCACGGCTAATGGCCAAATCACAAACTCCGCCCGCCCCTGAATGAGACTGGACGGCACCGGGCCGAACCGGCGGCTGTCTGTGCTTGACGCCGGATGGCGATTATCACCCATCACAAACACTTGTTCCTGCCCAACTTCCAGCGGGCCGAAATCTCCGTCGGCGATGGGCGTATCCGTATACGACTCCTCAACTTCGTCGTTGTTCACGAACAGAGCACCGCCGCGGCCTTCGACCTTGTCGCCGGCAATGGCCACCACCCTTTTGACCAGAAAAGGGTGGTCCTGAGCGAACTGCTCCTCCGGCTCGGCCAGTATCACAATCTCTCCGCGCTTCGGCGGCGCCAGGTACGTGATCGCTTTGTTCACGAAGAGCCATTCGCCTTCCTGCAGTGTCGGCTGCATCGAACTGCCCTGCACGAGGGAGAGATTGAAGCCGAACTCATGCAGCAACATGACGACCAACAGCGCCACCAGGATGGATTTGGTCCAGTCCCATAATTCATGGCTTAAGCTCTTCGTTTCCAACGATGCAGCCCGTGCGGCTGCGGATGTGCGCTTTGCCTCGCGTTGTACCAGGAAGCTCAAATCAAGCCCCTCCGCTCTTTTGCTTTTCCCACTGCTCATAGTAATAAAGCACCTCTGCGTCGCGGAACGGCGGTCGGTTCTCATTCGCCAGCTCCAGTACGGCTGCCAGTCCTTCCTGCACTTTATCTTCGACCAACGGAGAATAATGATAATTCAATTTGTGCCGTTCATATTCTTCCTCATCCACGACATGAACCGATCCATCCGGCATGCGGATCACATCCAGATCGTAATCAATGTAGGTCAGCACTTCGCCTGACACATACATAGGAGAAGCAACATTGCAGTAGTAGCGGATACCATGCTCCTCTATCAACGCTACAATATTAAACCATTGATTCGGAATGAAAAAGGAAACGCCGGGAATACGGCTGACCCATTCTTTGCCGTCTGCTTCCTGAATTTTGGTCTGGCTGTTGATGAACACCATCATGTGTTCCTGCTGATGTTCGGGATGGAGCAGTTGATGAGGCACACGCCAATTGCTTAACCACATGCGGTGAAGATGCCCATCGTGTTTGAAGCTTTTTATCACATACGGCGTAAATACATCCATGTCCAAAGCCCCTCTATATCTTCCTGCCGATAAATGAACCGATTATATATAGAAAAGCATATCTCCTCCCCAATTGCAACGGCGGAAAAGATATGCTTTCATCTGAAGCTGTCTGAAGAGGACGAACCATCTGTCGACAGGCTATACGCTAATTTTTTTGACGATGCTGAGACGATGCGCAGCACGGGAGAAGTCCGATGTGCTGTAACCTGCGGATTCATAGACAGGAAGCACCATTTCGTTGTGAACATCGACGGTCACCATAATTTTGTTCACGTTCCGTTGAATGAACCGAGACTTCATGCCTTTGATCAAAGCCTTGCCGATACCTCGACGTTGATGGTCTTTGGCTACTGCAATGCGGTAGTAGTATCCATTGTTATTATCGATCGTACCGATAATCATGCCTGCAAGCTGCTCTTCTACTTCCGCGACAAGAACGAGATCCGTGTCCCAGGAAAGCTGCCTGGCGAAAGCCTCCATTGTTTCTTCATAGCAAACTTCGGATAAAACGTCTTGCAAAAGCATAGTTACCGATGAGGTATCTGAAAGCTGAAATGAACGAATGCGCATGCGGTTCACTCCTATTATCCTATTTTTTCGACTCTTTTTCTGGTAACTTATCAAATACGACAAAAAAAGCCGAAATCCTGCTGAAAAAGTGTTAAATTTCACAAAAATCTGCGGTTTTTTAGGGTTTTCTCTTGAAAACGCTTTAATTTAAGCGTTTTCAAGGATGACGATGGTAAATCCCCAGTCCCATCCATCTCCGATGACTCTTTTGCACTGGACAAACTGCCTTCCTACAGCTGCTCCGCTCACGGGCGGCGCCCCTCTTGGACCTTTTCTTGCTGATCCGGCACGCACATGCCCCGCCTGTTTGCTGCAGTCCGACTTCGCCGAACTCATTTACCCGGAAATGCTCATTGCGCGGCTGTAGTCCGAAATTACCCGGCTATTTCGCACTTTTCGGTCCCGCCAGCGGGAACCCCCGCTCTAAGCCGGCAAAGTCGGGCTGCAGCGGTTCGCAGCACGTGGACCGCCTCTGCAATTTGGCAAAGTCGGACTACAGCGACTCTTAGCGTTAGATACGCCCCTGCAATCGGGCAATATCGGACTACAGCGACTCGCAGCCACAGGTACCCCGCTTCCCAGCGTAGAGCTACTCGCCCCGCCGCCTCGCCTTGTTACGCCGCTCATCAACACTTGTCACCAAAGCATGAATAAAAAATGCCATATTTTCCAAGCTTAAAAAAGGTATGCAATTTCAAATAGAAAGAGGTGAAACCATGGATCACATCCGCCAGCCAAGAAGCTATGAATCCCGGGATTTCCAGCAGCTTAGTTCCAAGAAGCCGAGCGAGTGGTCGGATATCGAACTCCGCACCAACCACCGGATTATGAGCGACTTATCTCCTTGGCTCAACGAACAAGGCACACATATTCACAGTCAGATCATCCAGGAAATCGAGCGGCGCGGCCAACTGACTTAGTAAACATAAATGTTGATTTATTAGGTACATTCCTTCATAATGAAGAAGTTGAAACTACATAATTTTGGGAGGTATTTTGAACAATGGCACATCAATTACCAGCTCTACCTTATGCACACAACGCGCTTGAGCCGCACATCGATGCGACAACAATGGAAATCCACCATGGTCGTCACCATAACGCATATGTAACGAACCTGAACGCTGCTCTGGATAAGCACCCTGAGCTGCACGAGAAGTCCCTGAACGATCTGATCGCTGACCTGAACAGCGTTCCTGAAGATATCCGCACAGCTGTTCGCAACAACGGCGGCGGTCACGCGAACCACTCCCTGTTCTGGGAAACAATCGGTCCAGAAGCTGGCGGCGCACCTACTGGCACTTTGGCAGCAGCAATCGAAAGCGAGCTTGGCGGTTTTGACAACTTCAAAACGACTTTCGCCGCTGCAGCTACAACTCGTTTCGGTTCCGGCTGGGCATTCCTCGTTGTCGACAAAGACGGCAAATTGAAAGTGTACAGCTTGCCTAACCAAGACAGCCCAATCATGGAAGGCGAAACGCCAATCCTGGGTCTGGATGTTTGGGAGCACGCTTACTACTTGAACTACCAAAACAAACGCCCTGACTACATCGCAGCGTTCTGGAACGTTGTGAACTGGGCTGAAGTTGGCAAACGTTACGAAGCAGCTAAATAAGGTACAGCCTAAAAAAAAGAAGCGATCCTCAAGGATCGCTTCTTTTTTTTAGGCGAATCGACAGAAGTAGTCATTTTTCACGAAAGGTTTTATGACCACTGGCACAGAAATATCATATCGACTATGAAATAATAGGCTCAAAAAGGATATTCAATAAACCTTTAGAAATACTCGTATCAGACATAAGACTTACTCTACTTACATAGATGCCGATGAATCGAAAGAGGGATAGCGAGATGCGAATCATTCCAACTGCTCTGTGTCGGCCCGGCATGAGGCTGGGCAAAGCGATCTTTACCGAAGAAGGACAAATTCTGATCGGGTATCAAGTTGAACTCTCCAGCTTAATGCTCAAGAAACTGAAGCAGCTAGGCATCCATCACTTGTACATCGAAGATCCGCGCACCGATGATATCGTCATCCTAGATCCGATTCAAGAAGAAACCAGGGCAATCGTCCGCTCTGCACTCGGCAAAATTTTTGAAAAGTTCAGCCCTACCGCCGGACTCTCCTCGTCCTCCTCCAAGAATACTGCTTCATTGGGCAAAGCCTTTACCGATAGCATGTCACAAATCCTCGACGAACTCTACGAACGTAAAAAAGATCCCGTAATGATCACCATGCTGAATATGCTGCCGCCCACGAATATGGAACAGCATTTTTGCCAAAATGCGCTGAACGTCTGCCTGTATGCGACCAAGCTTGCCATGGCGCAAGGTTCGTACAATTATGACGAGCTCATGGCCATCGGCCTGGGCGCGCTCCTGCACGATGTAGGGAGCATTCATGTCCCTGTTCAACTCCTGCAGAAGAACACCGGGCTCACATCAAGCGAATACATCGAAGTCCAAAAGCATGTCGTGTACGGCTACCAAATGCTAAAGCATGAAGCCGACATTCCGGCACTCGCCGCCCAATGCGCGCTGCAGCACCACGAACGGATGGATGGCAGCGGCTATCCGTACAGCTTGCAAGGCGAGCAGATCCACCCTTACGCCCGCTGGGTCGGCATGCTCGACTCCTACGATGCCATGGTGCATGCCCGCACCTACCGTAAAGCAATCCCTCCGCATCATGCACTTGAGGTTCTTTACGCCAACGCCGGAAAGCTGTACGATATAAATATGGTCAAGCTGTTCCGAAACAATGTCGCGATCTACCCGCTAGGATTGAGCGTCTCTTTAAGCAATGGCGCTGAAGGCATCGTCTCCAGGCTCAACAGCCACAGTATGCAGCGACCGGTTGTCCGCATATTGAAGACACCTTCCGGCCAAGAGCTGAAGGAGCCTTACGAGGTGGATTTATCAAGCACGTTGAACGTGATGATTGAAGGAATCGGAGAAGCAGCTGGTCGAGTCCTATGACCGAAAAGAGATGAACCCACTTGGTATCCATTGCTCCTCTACTTCAACATGTGCCTCTCTTCCAGGAATTGTCTGAAGAGGAACGGCAAGGGCTGGCTCCGCTGTTTACGGAGAAAAAGATTAGAAAAGGCAGCGTCCTTTTTCTTGAAGGCGATGTCGGCGAGGAATTATTCATTATTAAATCCGGCGTTGTCAAAATCTATCGTCTGGACGAGACCAAAGAGATCATTCTCGCCTTATTCCGTGAAGGGGATTTTTTCGGGGAGATGTCGCTGATTAGTGCCGGGCTGACGAGATCGGCCACAGCCGAGACGCTGGAGGCCTGTACACTCTATACTTTGAAGCGCTCCGCCTTCGTGCCATACATGGAAAAGAGCCCTAAGCTATGCTTAAAGCTCTTGGAAACCACGATGGAACGCTTACGCAGAGCTAATGAACAGATCTATGATCTGACGTTCTTAGGCGTGCGGTCGCGCGTGATGAAAACGATTATCCGCCTGTCTGAGCAGCACGGTGTTTCCGGCGAAGGCGGCCTACTGATTGACATCAAGCTTACGCACCAGCAGTTGGCCAACATGGTTGGCACGGTACGCGAATCGGTGACCAAAGTCCTGCAGGAAATGCAGGAAGAAGGTTCCTTGTCGATCGATAAGAAGATGATCACGATCAGAGACCTGGACGCGATCAAGCGGGAGATTCGTTAGGATGCTGCCCAACCCGAACTGAGCTATCCTTGCGGTCTCTCCTGCCACGCTTTCATAATGCGAATGAACACGTTAGGGAACGCATACTGACTCAGCTCATCGGTCCCGACCCAGCGGTAGTGGAACGGCACCCAGTCTCCCCCGTCCCGCAGTCGGCTGCCATCGCCTAACCGCGCACGGAAAACTTTCATGTTCCATACAATATGACTGAACACATGCTCTGTATCCATGAACCATGCTGCAGGGCTTATTGTCATTTGCTCCTGTTCGGCCAGCAGACCGCGCAAGCCGTTCATCGTCTCCACCGGATCCTCAGGCCATTCGGATGATGGCCATGCCACGTGCGGCAGCTCCCACATCTTGGCAAGCAATCCTTCCTGCGGCCGCTGGCGAATAAGCCATTTCCCCTCGTGTTCGCCAGTTCCTTCAATAAGCGCCACAGCCCGCAGTTCCGGACGCGGCGGCTTCGCTTTCTTTTTGATCGGGAGCGACTCCTCCATACCGGCTTCACGCGCGCTGCAATGCGCCATCACCGGACACGTCAGACAATGCGGAGAACGCGGTGTACAAACCATCGCCCCGAGCTCCATCAGCGCTTGATTGAAGTCACTTGCCGTACCTTCCATAATCAGTTCTTTGGCCAGCTTCTCCATACGCACCCGGGTCGCAGGCTTCATAATATCTTCTTCAATTAAAAAATAGCGCGACAGCACCCGCATTACGTTGCCATCTACTGCAGGCTCAGGCTTGTTGTAGGCGATGCTTAAGATGGCGCCTGACGTGTAGGGCCCCACCCCTTTTAACGAGGAAATCTCCGTCTTCTCCTGCGGAACCACGCCGCCATAGTGCTCATGAACTTCTCTCACCGCACTTTGCAGATTGCGCGCCCGTGAGTAGTAGCCAAGGCCCTCCCAAGCTTTCAGAACGTCCTCTTCAGGCGCCAGCGCCAGCGCTTCCACCGTCGGGAACTGTTCCACGAACCGGTGGAAATAAGGAATGACCGTATCGACGCGCGTCTGCTGCAGCATAACCTCTGAAATCCATATATAATAAGGGTTTTTACTTCTACGCCAAGGTAAATCTCGTTTATGGGTATGATACCACTCCAGTAAGTGACTGGAAAAGTATGACATTTGTTCTTCGTTATACATGTGCTCTCCTTCTCTATCTGCCGCGATCAAGTTATAATAGATAAATGGGCATGTTCCCATTATACGAGAAGTGCGGAAGATAAAACTAGAGGTGAATGTATGCAGAACGCCAGACCAACGGATCTATCCGATAAAAGAAAAGCGTGGATCGGCGAAGCGCGCGCTCTCTTGCCGCTGCTTGCCATTTGGGGCGCGGAATGGATTTTTAGCGCGCTTGTCGATTTCGCCATCATATGGCGGGACCTCAGCTGGCTGAAGCAAGCCGCCCTCCTTACAGCCGTCGCGGCCAGCCTTGTGCAGATATGGAGCATGCGCAAAGATCTGCGCGGTGCGAGCAGCGAGAGCAGCGCCGCAGCCATGGCGACGAACCGCAGCGGCTGGGGGCATCCCGTCTTCCTGCTGCTCCCTGGAGCGCTGCTTATTGCCGCGGTTGCGCTGCTGGAAGCGATCGGCGCTGTCGGGCCGCTCTTTGCTCCTGTGCTGCGCGCGTTCATCCTGGCGATCGGCTTCGTGCAGGTGGGTCTGCTGCTGGGCAGACCGCTGGTCTACCTGGGCTTATGGCTATTTGCCCTGTCCGCCATCATGGGCGTATGGTATCTCGGCTATTCAGCCATTGTATTAGAAGGCATGGGCGGCATCAGTCTGATCGTCAGCGCTTATATGCTGCGAGCGTGGAGCAAGTCATAGCGGCGGCCGTGAGAACTACATAACGGGAGTGAGGAGCTTTCCATTGAAGCAGATGACTAAAGCAGTAGGCACAGCACTGGCCATAGCGCCGATGCTGCTCATATTAGCCGCGTGCGGCGGCGGCTCCGGATCCGGCGCGGCGAAGCCGTCGACCTCGCCGTCCGCCACGGCGGCGGAAACCAATCCTGCGTATGTGAAGGCGCAGGAGATGTTTGAAACGAACCGCTGCATCAGCTGCCACGGCGTGAATTTGGAAGGCAGAGCGGGTCCGAAGACGAATCTGCAGAAGGTTGGCAGCACGTTCAGCAAGGAGCAGATTGCGAATCAGATCAAGAATGGCGGCGGAGGCATGCCCGGGTACAAGTCCAAGCTCTCCGACGAGGAAGTCAGCCAGCTCACCGACTGGCTGAGCTCAAAAAAATAGAGCAGCCTCTACAGCTGCTCGACAATGGCATAAGCGGCAGCCATCGATTCCGTATGCGTAATGCTAATATGGACGCGGTGGCTGCCGTTGTTTAGCCCTGCGCGTTCGAGCGCCGCTGCGCTCACGTGACAGACCGGCTTGCCCAGGGCATCCGGTAGCACTTCCACGTCCTGGAAGCCGATCTGTTTGCCGATGCCGCAGCCAATCGCTTTCACAATCGCTTCCTTGGCGGCGAACCGGCCGGACACGAACTCGGCCAGCCTGCCCCTGCGCTGCATCGCCAGCTCGCGCTCTTGCGGCGTCAGCACCCGCTCCACAAACCGCTCGCCTGCAGCCCCCTCCAACATCTTGCGCACCCGCGCGATTTCCAGTAAATCCGTGCCTACACCGATAATCATCAGCTGTCTGTGCCCCGCTTTCCGTTTTTGCGTAAAGAAGGCCGAAAGCCGCCCTCTAAAGTAGAGGTGACTTTCAGCCCTTATCGTTAACCACCTTAAATACCCGGAATCGGCTGGCGCTTATGCTCTGTTTTCAGATACTGCTTCTCCAGCTTCTCTTGTGCTTCCTGATTGATTTGCTTGCCTTCAAGGTAGTCGCTGTTGTCGCCATATGTGATGCCCAGCTCGTTCTCGTCCGTCTGTCCTTCCCACAGTCCCGCAGTCGGCGCTTTATCGAGGACACTTTGCGGAACACCCAGCTTCGCTGCCAAAGAGCGCACCTGGCGCTTATTCAGCGTGCTTAACGGCGTAATATCGACCGCTCCATCGCCATATTTGGTAAAGAACCCGGTAATCGCTTCGGAAGCGTGATCCGTGCCTACAACAATCAAGCCCAGTTCAAAAGCGATGGCATACTGCATCACCATGCGGGTCCGCGCTTTAATATTGCCTTTGCCGCCGCGGCTGACATGCTGGTGCACGCCGATGTGCTTCAGGCCGTATTCCACTTCGATCGCAATCTCGTCGACAGCCTCCTGGATGTTATTCTCGATTTGATATTTCAAATCGAACGCCTTCGCTGTGGCATAGCTGTCCTCAATGTCCACCTGCTCGCCGTATGGCTGGAAAACACCAACGGTCTTATACTCCGTGCCGGTTTCCGCGGTCAACTCATCCGTCGCCTTCTTGCATAATCCGGTCGCCACCGCACTGTCAATGCCGCCGCTGATCGCGATGAGCAGCCCCTTCGCGCCTGCCTTCGTGATGTAATCCTTCAAAAAGTTAACGCGTTTGCGAATTTCCTCATCGATGTCAATCTCCGGCTTTACGCCTAGCTTTGCAATGATTTCCTGTTGCAGGCTCATGCTTCTCTCCACCTTTATCTTCGATTATCGGGCAAATCCTTCCATTACCCACTAGTATAGACTTAAGCGCCGCAAAATTCAAAGTCCTGCCCAGAAAAAAAGCCCACTCTGCATGAATGCAAAGCGGACTTTCTGTTACGATGAAATTATTTGCAGAATTCGTTGAAAGCACCGATCAGATCGCCGGCGATCATATCTGCGGAACGGTCTTCGATTTGGTGACGTTGGATGAAGTGCGCCAGCTCTCCGTTTTTGAACAGAGCGATGGATGGGGACGAAGGCGGGTATGGCGCCAAATATTCGCGCGCTTTCGCCGTAGCATCCTTCTCTTGGCCTGCGAACACGGTGTATGTGTACGTAGGCAGTGTATCGTTCTGCAGAGCTTTCGCCACACCTGGACGGCATTGGCCTGCTGCACAGCCACAAACGGAGTTGATGACGAGAAGCATCGTACCGTCTTTGGACTTCTCCATCACTTCTTCCACTTGCTCAGGAGTCAAAAGCTCCGTAATGCCGAGACGAGTCAAATCCTCTCTCATTGGTCTAACCATATCTTTCATGTAAGCGTCAAAAGACATTGCCATATGTGCCACCCCTTAGGATTTTATAGTTAATAGTAAATTGTAATCTTTATTGTTATTATACATCCGCCAGCAAGGAAAGCAAAGAGGAAGATAACCCGGCCAAAAATAGGAAAAGGCGAAAGCTACGCTTCCGCCTCATCTTGATTCTTTTTCGCTGTCGCTAGACCCGGTTCGTAAGACACATCTTTATCCGGATGGGTGAAAATTCCGCTTTGCGGCGCGATCCCTTTTTCAAAAATATCCCTGTTCTCAGCGCTTTGAAAACCGACATCCTTGTAAGGATGCACCCACTCGTCCCCCGCCATGACGGAAGGATCCGTCTCTGCTGTCCACTGTTCGAGCGGCGAGTTCTCCGACGCATATTCATGATCGCCGATCACGACGCCATGCTCGTTCACGAACGCTTCGTGCGGGCCGCGCCCCTCCTGAAATTGCGGAAGGAAGTTAATCTCGAACGGATCGAGCTCGCTGCTCATCTGTGCGGAAGGCGCGGGTTTCCGGTTCTTCTCTTGTTCACTCATGCTGCTCTCTGCCTCCCTTGGGTCCTTGTCTTAGACGGAAGGACGGTTCGGACCATCCAGCTTTTTATCGACAAAGCCTTCTTTGCCGGCAGGAGAGGAAAAGTCTTTATGCTGCTTGTTCTGCTGTTCTTGCTGCTCTTGCATTTTGGAATCATTTTGGCTCATGGGGCTCAGCTCCTTTCTGCCTGTATTATGCGCCATCTGCGGAAGAAGCATTCCGATGACAAGCAAACAAAGGCAACTGAGCTGGCTCACACTGAGATAAATGACGGTCGGATTCTCGTTCATGAAGAAGCTGACCAGCATGCCTGCAGTGCCGCCGTACACCATCGATGTACGGAGCAGCAAGGCTCCGCCACCAGCGGCCAAGCGCCGGCGTGGGTAAATGAACTGCTGCCAGATCAGCAATGGGAGCAGCAGCAGTGCCAAATACGCATGCACCGGATGAAATCGGCTGATGGTGTCTGGAAGCCCGATCCCCCATGGAAGCCCGGTGGATCGGCCAAATTCGGCGATCATCGCGCAATAGACGATCGCCGCAGCGGTAATCGCGCAGGCTAGAGCATCCAGCAGCCGTATTAGCGGAATACGGTGCTTGCGCTGCTGGAGCGCCGTGAACAGAACGGCCAACGCTAATCCGATGGCGAGCTCCGTGGCGGAGCCGGTGACGAGCAGGAGTTTGGCCGGCTGAGTCCAGAGCATGGACGGCTGCGTCAGCAGCACGCCAAGCTTCCAGCAAATCACAACGATGAGGAAGCCGTTGAGTAAAATATCTGCGATTGGCGGCGGAACGGTCTCGCCCTCAGCCAGGCGGACCTGCCTCTTCGTCAACCAAAAGGAGGCCAGAGCGGCCAACAGTAGGGCCACTAATCGGCCTTGGAGTTGTAAATGTCCTATTTGAATAACATCCGGTAACAAATTGGGTCCCCCGTCTCTCTAGCTTCTTATAGCTTATATCGTAGCGAGAACTGGTCCAATTGACAAGCGATGGTGGATCGAAGCCTGGAAGGATGAAAGAACTTACGGCTCCAAAAAATGAAAAGTAAACGAATCCTTCGTCAGCTTGCCGAATGTAAACCCTTCTGCTTTCAGCCTTTTGATAATGATCGGCAGCGCTTCAACGGTCGTCGTTTTATACGTGTTATCATGCATCAGAACAATAATGCTTTGCTTATCTCGGCTTGCGCTCATGACAGAGTCGATGATCAGAGATTTCTCCTGAACCGGCGCAGCCGCGTCCGTTGAGCTGACGTTCCAGTCAAAATACTGGTAGCCGTCCTCCTGGACCGCCTTCGCCGCTCGATACATGATTCCTCTGCCCCCGGACCTCCAGCTGAGATGATTGTTCGAGCCACCGGGGAAACGGATGATGTCCGGCCGATAGCCGACGCAGGACTCCAACAGCTGCCCCAGCTTGTCGATATCTTTGCGGAGTGCAGCTGTCGAGCGGTAGATGGCCTTATAATCGTGTGAGTATGTATGATTGCCCAGGGCATGCCCTTCAGTGGCTATCTGTTTATAGAGCGCTCTACCCTCGGGCGTATCCGATCCGACCACAAAAAAAGTGGCAGGGACCCCATAGCTTTTTAATATGCTTAATATTTTACGTGTACTCCCGGAAGGACCATCATCAAAAGTTAAATAAGCCACTTTAGAAGACGCCGCTGACGAATGAACGGTTTGCGGATGCTTGGGTCCCGAATAAGTTTGACGGGTCTCTACGATATCGTCATCCGGGATCCCGGGCGAAGTGGGGACTTGGGTTGGCGAAGGCTGCTGCTGCGTTAATGACCGGATAAGCGGCTGCGGGAGTTGATGTGCTTGTGGTGCGTCAGTGCGGCGCTGCATAATGGCGAATCCAATGACGGATACGAGCACCATCATGACCGTAATTTTGATCGTTCTGCTCAAAATAAACTCTCCCCCTAAGGTGAATGTCAGTGTAGAAGCACTGGAACTCCCCTTAGTATTCCTTCCTTCCCCTTCCATTTCTCTGGTATTTTATGTAACTAAAGCCCGGCGTTGTCTCTGGTTGATCATTCGACACGATGCAGCATTTCCCGGGAAATTTGTTGAATAGCGCTCTTATGCAGCCATATAAAAAAGCTGGGCAGGGATATCCTCCCTGCACAGCCATCTACTCTCCGGCACTGCGACTTATTATTCAGCTGCGCTGCCGTTTAACTTTTCTTTAAGCAGGTTCAACTGCTCATCGACCTTCGCTTGCTTAGCCACGTCAACCGGTGCATAGCTGCTGATGGAACCTGTCGGCACGTAAGGCTTGCGGGCGATTTCCGCTTCAACTTCCATTTGCATGATTTTCTCTTCCATGCGTTGGAAGCCGCGGGACGCGTTGCCGCTTTCGATCACGCCGTTGTACGACACTTGAGCCATTTGTTTCTTCGCTTTAGCCAGCTGCGCACGGGATACAAGCTCGTTGCGCTTGTTGCGCATTTTGTAGAATTCATCTTTCATTTCATGCAGCTGCTGAGTCAATTCGTCAGCTTGTGCTTTCGATGCTGCATGCATGTCCGTATATTCTGCGATTTTCTCCTCATGGTACAGCTTCTCTTCCAGCGCTTGACGGGCGATTGCTTCCTGGCCGTTTCTCAGCGCTGTCGCAGCTTTGCCTTCACGGTCAGCGACCAATCGAACGGATTCCTCCAGGCGCTGTTTCAGCTTGCGCTCGTTGGCGATTTGGCGGGCAACTGTTACTTCCGCTTGGGCAATTTCCTGCTCCATATCGCGCAAATATTGATTAAGCATAACGATCGGATCCTCGATTTTATCCAATACCTCGTGAATCGATGCTTTTGTCATATCTTTCATTCTTGTAAATACTCCCATGGTTTACACGTCCTTTTTATTAGTATCGGTAATAGTTTCAAGGCGAGCTACTTTGGCTCTTAACTCATCAACTTCTTTTTGCAGTGCTTTCTTCTCGATATCTTTCATCATCTCGTCAATGCTGCCTGCTTTACTTGCTTCATAACCGGAAGATGGCTGGTAAGGCTGAGCGGCCGGGCCTGTGTACGGCTTGTGCTGCTGCCAGTTCCCACCGCCGGAATAGGGCTGCTGGTCGTAGGATCCCCTGTAAGGATCGTATGGGGGCTGATCATAGCCCGGTTCCTTCGGAATGACGACGGCTGCGATGAAGTAGATGAAGATTACCGTGCCTCCCGTGAAGAATGTTGTGATGACGACCAGCAAACGCAGCAGCGTTGCATCCACATTCATAGCTTCGGCTAAACCGCCGCATAACCCGGTTACTTTTTTATCTCGTCGTGAGCGATAAAGTTTGCTCATGGTTGATTTACCCCTCCTGCTTCAGTTTGCTGCGCAATGCCTCGATCTCAGCGTCGACGGCTGGGTTGCCCGTCGCATAGTAGCTTTCACGACTCATGCGTCTTACATCACGGAGCGTTCTGGCATGAAGCTCCATATCGGATACGCGCTCTTCGAGGCGGCCGAACATCCGTGGCGCCGCATCCTGCGACAAGCCCCCGGTCCGGGCATGCAGCCTTTGCTGCAAGCGCGCGGATTCCATTCGCGCCAAGTAATAGCTGCGTTTATCTGCGACTTCGTTGTAATCAGCTTTCAATTGCCGCAGCTCGTCATCCAGATCAAGGATGGACTGCTTCGCTTGCTCATAAAGCTCACGGTATTGCTCGCTTTTCTCTTCGGCTTGCAGCTTTTCTTGCAGCACGATCCGCGCCATTTGCTCTTCGCCAGCCTTCAAGGCCAACATCGCTTGATGCTCGCGCTTTTCTTTGGTCTCCAGCGCCGTCAAGTATTGTTGACGAAGCGCAGCCGCGTGGCTGACACATTGCTGGTACAGCTTCTCCGATTGCTGCAGCTGCTCACGCTGTGCCGCTAAGTATTGGTCGATCAAGCGAACCGGGTCCTCCGCCCGTTCCAAATGTTCATTTAGTGTTGCTACGGTTATGTCTCTCATACGCCTGATCAGGCTCATCTCACATACCACCTTTATCCATCTATATGTTACAAAACCGGGTATACCCTCGTGTTACACATGCGATCTTGTCGATAACATCGAGATGCCATAAGCAATCAAACCAATGCCGAGTAGGATAACCAGCCAGCCGGCCAACTTGCCGAACAGGATGATGACGCCGAGCCCTGCAATGATCCAAGCAAACTTGTTGCCGTTTTTAATACCCACATACCCTAACCCGACCATTGCGAGCGGAACGATATATGACATTATTGAACCGATAAAGGGACCCATGTGAATGCCGACTTTGTTCAGTAAAATCAGTGCGCCGAACGCGATCAACAGAACCGCCAGACCTGTGTTTCTTCTCATCGTCTACCTCACCGCCTTTCGTCTTGTTTGTGTTGCTCTTGTTCATGTCTTTATTTTAGGTAAAATCGCAGTTTCCCAAAACGGACCCGCGACGGTTTTTGATCCTAGACCAAAGGCGGGGCAGAGATCGGACTTACGGATAAGACAAGCCTGGACTGCGCACTGCAACGCCTGTTTCCGGGCCATTTATCGGCCTTCCTAAGAACCAATCCTAAACAGGTACACTCATTTTAACCGCATAAAGCTTTCGCCATCGCGCACAATAATACATCATGAGGGAAAGCAGGTATATCCAGCCATGACACCATTTAGAAAACGTATCTCTATCGCCATCCAACTGATGCTTCTGGCCTGCCTCCTGCTTCCGGCATGGCCGCTCCCTACGGCTGCTCAACAAGCCGAGTCTGAAGAAGCGCCGCTTTTTTCGTTCTCCGTGCTGAGCGATGCCCACATCATTTCCTGGGACGCAGACTCACAGAGAATATTGCGTCAGGCGCTCGCCGATCATCACGCCATGCGTCCAGCCAGCAAGCTGCTTGTCTTGAACGGCGATCTGACGAACGGCGATGAAGCCGATTATCGCAGCCTGTTCGGCGTCCTCAACCGCCAGCCCCATGCGCCGGTTCATGCCACGATGGGCAATCACGACTTCTATGGCATGTGGCACACGGCGAACGGACGGCTCGATACCAGAAAGCTCAATCCGGATTGGTCCAGCGCCAAAGCCGTGCAATTGTTCGACCGGATGTTTCAATATGAGAAGCCGTATCACGAACTTATCGTCGAAGGCTACCGCTTCCTGTTCCTCAGCGGCGAGGCTTACCGTGATGTGGACCCGTCGATCGGCGAAGACGCCCACCTGTCGCCGGAGCAGCTTGCCTGGCTGAAAGGCCGGCTGGATGCGTCGGCGGCCGAAGATGGCGGCAAGCCGGTATTCGTCTTCCTCCACCAGCCGCTGCCGCACACGCTGGACGGAACCGACCTGGAGCGCAACGTGGTCCAGCATCAACAAGTGCGGGCACTGCTCGATGCGCATCCGAACGTCATCTTATTCAGCGGGCACACTCATTGGAATCTGGAGACGACCAAACAAGTCAAGCAGCTGAAGTTTCTCGCCGCATCCAGCGCCTCCATCCGGGAGGTCTGGAATGCGCAAAATGAGCCGGAGACGAAGTCGATCAGCCAAAGTCTGATCGTCGACGTATACCGCGATCATGTCACGATCCATCGTCGCGAACATTCGGAGAAGCGTTGGATCGAACCTGCAATCGTCAAAGGCTACGACGTAAAATAAACTCAAAAAAGCCATCGAACAGCGCTGATCCGCTGTTTGACGGCTTTTTTGCATATATGAAAAAAGCTCCAACAATCAAGTCTACCCCATGTAACCTAACATGACATGTAAATTATTATTGCCCATTCCACAACAATAAGGTAAAACTATTATAATAGATTTTTCTATTATATTTTACTATAAAGGTGGATGAGCCTGTGAGCGTTCAAGTAGACCATGAGACTGTAGCAAGAGAATATGTACACGCTATTTACGAAACTGTAGTCAAACGCAATCCTTACGAGCAAGAGTTTCATCAAGCTGTGAAAGAGATTCTGGAATCGTTGATCCCCGTTCTCGCCAAGCATCCGAAGTATATGAAGCATGGCATCCTCGAGCAGCTCGTCGAGCCGGAACGCTTGATCACCTTCCGTGTGCCTTGGGTGGATGATCAAGGCATTACGCGCGTGAACCGCGGGTTTCGCGTACAATTCAACAGCGCCATCGGGCCTTACAAGGGCGGCTTGCGGTTCCATCCTTCGGTGAATGCGAGCATCATTAAATTTCTCGGCTTTGAACAAACGTTCAAAAACTCCCTTACAGGCCAACCGATCGGCGGCGGTAAAGGCGGCTCCGATTTCGATCCGAAAGGAAAGTCCGATCAGGAGATCATGCGTTTTACCCAGAGTTTCATGACCGAGTTATATAAATACATCGGTCCGGACACCGACGTTCCGGCAGGAGACATCGGAGTAGGCGCACGGGAAATCGGCTATATGTTCGGACAGTACAAGCGGATCAGAGGCGCGCACGAGGCCGGGGTACTAACGGGCAAAGGCATCATTTATGGCGGCAGCTTGGGGCGCACAGAGGCAACCGGATATGGCTGCGTTTATTTTGTGAATGAGATGCTGAATGCCAAGGGACTGAGCTTCGAGGGCAGCACGGTCGTCGTCTCCGGATCCGGCAACGTGGCGATATATTCCATGCAAAAGGTGACTCAACTGGGCGCCAAGGTCGTAGCTTGCAGCGATTCAAACGGCTATATCTACGATGAGAACGGTATCTGTCTGGATACGGTCAGACGGTTGAAAGAAGTGGAGAGAAAGCGAATCAGCGAGTATGTGAAGGAGCATCCAACTGCCTCCTACCAGGAAGGCTGCAACGGCATATGGTCGATTCCTTGCGATATTGCGCTTCCGAGCGCAACGCAGAATGAGATTAATGAGGAAGCGGCGAGAACGCTAGTTCGGAACGGCGTCAAAGCAGTCGGCGAAGGCGCGAATATGCCGTCCAGCTTAGAGGCGATTGAGGTGTTCCTGCAAGCAGGCGTTCTTTTTGGACCGGCCAAAGCTGCGAACGCTGGCGGTGTTGCCGTGTCTGCGCTGGAAATGTCCCAGAACAGCATGCGATATTCCTGGCATTTCCACGAGGTCGACGATAAGCTGCACGCGATCATGAAGAACATTTACAAAAGTGCCGTCCAAGCGGCAGAGGAATACGGACATCCAGGTAATCTCGTTGTTGGCGCCAATATCGCAGGCTTCACCAAAGTAGCCGATGCGATGATTGCGCAAGGTGTTGTTTAGGGATATTCGCGGGTAAAAGCGGATTCAGAGTCCCTTGTGCGGGTCATTGTCGGCGCATCAAACGTGCGAGTCCGGTGCGCACGGTGCCTCTAAAGCGACTTTTTCGCTTTAATGGCACTGCCGACCGGCCGCACGCGCTTCTAAAGCGACTTTTTCGCTTTAAATGCTCCGCTGACACCTCGCACACGCGTCTAAAGCAACTTTTCCGCTTTAATGGCACTGCCGACCGGCTGCACGCGCTTCTAAAGCGACTTTTTCGCTTTAAATGCTCCGCTGACACCTCGCACACGCGTCTAAAGCGACTTATCTGCTTTAGAGGCTCCGCCCAACCGCTGAACTTTTTGCCACGCCACCGGAATCGCGCTGTAGTCCGGAAATACCCGGTTGCAGCGCCCCTTCGGGGCGGCAGACGACAGCTGCTTAATACTTGCTGGACGGAATCCCGTCGTGCACATCCATACGATAACCGACGCCGCGAACCGTCGTAATCTCAAAGCCTTTGCCAAGGGCGCAAAGCTTGTTCCTCAGCCTTTTGATATGAACATCCACGGTACGTTCGCCTCCTTCATAATTCATCCCCCAAACTTGCTCAATAAGCTGAGTTCTCGTCAAAATCTGATTGGCATAGCTGGCCAGCGTGAAGAGCAATTGAAACTCTTTGAGCGGCAAAATGAGACTTTGACCCTGCACGCTAACCTCATGCGTAGCGCGGTTAATCATAAAATCCCCGAATTGGATCGGACTTAGCGAGGCCGACCGGAATCGCCTGAGCAGCGCTTTGACGCGCATAACCAGCTCTTCCGGATGATACGGCTTCCCCATATAATCGTCAGCGCCAAGGCGGAAGCCCTTCATGACTTCGTGATGGTCGCCGCGACCGACGAGCAGCAGCGGCAGCCTGATGTGCTTGCGCAGATTCCCGACCAATTGCCAGCCGGCTGATCCGGTTACATTCACTTCGAGAATAACGGCATCCGGTGTCATTTGTTCCAGCAGCAGCGGCACTTCATCGCAGTCCGCCGTACACGTCACCTCGAAGCCTTCGCGCTGAAGCGTATATTGAAGCAAATGCCGAGCAGAGCTTTCTTCGTCAATGATAAATATTCGAGCCATCGTTCAAGAGTCACCTCTTTATGTATAAGAATAAAGCGCCCATATGCAGGAAGCATACAGGCGCCATCATTCGTCAATTAATGGAATTGTTTCAACAAACGCTTCGCCGTTCCATTCGGAGTCTGAATGACTTCGTACATATTGACCTTCACACCGGAATCCACTTGCTCATTCTTCAAACCGGAGACGACAATTTTTTGTTTGCCGCTCGTCAGTTTGCCGGTTCCCAGCATACTCGATGTTTGTGTACCGACGATACGGCCAAGCGAGTCTACCATATCGAATTCAATGGTCGAGAACGTGGAGTCAATGATGACTTGATCCTCGTGGGTAACGTCAAGATCCAAGTTCAACTGATAGGAATATGTGCCACTGCTATACAGCCAGCCGATCGAGCTGCTGTTCACTTTGATCGTGAACGGGTACAGGGACAGCGTATCGCCGTCGTCTTCTTTTTGCAGAGCGACTTGGTAGGTGCCGATCGAAACCTTGCCTTCAGAAACTGACTTATCGTCATAAACGTTCAGGGCAAAAGCATCATCCTCACTGCTCTGATTCGGCAGCAGGTAAGAATAGCTGACTACATAAGAGCTTCCAGGCGAAATCTGCGTCGCTGCATCGCTTTGGCGAGTGCCTGTATACGTGTTGCCTCGGCTGTCGATAAGCTCATTCTGCAGCTCAGGCAGCGCTAACGTGCTCGTTCCGTTGTTTGTAATTTTATATTTGGCGACGGCCGTCTTATAGCCCAGATCATCATTCTCATGAGCGTGCAGCTCGACAAGCGAAACATCCAGATTTTTGTTGATCACATCGCTGTTATTGAAGCTCAGCTTGTCGCCCAAATTATAGTTGACCGCTGTCGTAAACCCGTTCTGCGCCTGCGTTGCACCCTTAAGCAAGAAGACGGCAACAGGCATCTGCCCTGTGGAACCCGAATTTGCGTTCGAATTGCCTGATGTGGACGAAGAAGATGCAGACGATGTTGATCCGGTTTCGGTCCCTGAAGTGCTGGAAGTACCGCTAGTACCGGAGGTCGTCGACGCATTCGACGACGTGTTGCTCGCGCCGGAAGAAGCGGATGTTGTCTTCTCCCAGAGGACAAGCTGCGCCGTGTTCGGATCCACGCCGCTTGGCAGCAGTGCATTGAAGTAGTACGAGACCGTCTCCTTCGGCGCCAAATAGTCGTTCCTGGCCATGTTATCAGCAGCATTCACCGAAGAACCTGTATCCCCGAATTGATACGTGGCGCTAAAGGAGGGCACTACTGCAGCCGCATCGCCTTCGTTGCTGAGCGTGACCACCGTCTGGACGTGAACGCCATCATTTTGCACCGAGTACTGCGAAGAACTCGCTTGAACAGTCAACTGCTCACCGTTCTGCTGGCCGGCATACGACGTTTTCGTAGCCAACGCAGTCGTTTGCATCGACGCGTTCATGCTCATCGTACCGAGCGTGACATCTTCCGTTTGGTTCAAGTAGAAAAACTCCATGGACATACCGTCCGAAGCCGTTTGCTTGGAAATCGGCGTTTTCAAAGTCAGGGTGTCTGCTTCATTAGGCAGGAATGTCGTATTCGAGCCGTCAGCAATGGTCGAAGTATATTTCAATCCGCTCCCGTCCACCAGACGAACTTGCAGAGCGGATGGCAGCTTGACGCTGCTGGAGCCGAGATTTTTCGCGGACACTTGCGTGTACATATACCACTTGCCGTTCTCCGAAACGCGTACGCTCTGTCCCAGCTTGAAGGACATAGCCGCATCGCTGGCCAGCGTGCTGTCGAGCGTGCGCAACTGGATGATCTCCTCCGGCGCGCTCACTTGCCCTTGCTGGACAACCGAAGCGACCGGCAGTTGACCAAGATCCGTCATAAAGTCGGCTTTACTGGAGTCCCAACGGAAAATGTCCACTTTCAACTGATCTGCGGTTTCACCGGCGGTGATGCTTGAATAGAACTGAAAGCTCTGCTCTTGGCCCGGAAGGACGCTGCCGCTCTTCTTCTCACTCAATTTCGCCGTGTAGCTGTGCCCTGAAGTGTCTGTGACACGTACGCCGTATTGGTTGAAATCAATCGGCTGGCTCTCGCCATTGTGCAAGAGCACTGAGAACTGCAAGGTAGAAGATGAGAGTTCAGCTTGGCTTAGCATGAAGTACGTGGAGTTGGAAATAAAAACCCCTTCTGATGCAGCATGCGCGGCTGGAGCCGGTGCGGCCCAAGAAGCGGCAGCCAAGCTGCCGGTAAGCAGCAAGGCCAGACTTGTATTTTTAAAAGAAATCGATTTAAACTTACGGATCATGATGACTACCTCCTGGCTTGATTGATGTGAATCGTTTAGTCAAAACGCAGCGCGTCGATCGGTTTTAATTTGGAAGCTTTGTTCGCCGGATAGAGTCCGAAGATGACACCGACAAGCGCTGAGAATAAGAAGGCATATAGCCCTACGTTGAGAGACAGGCTCGTTTCCTGGCTTGGGTTGATATACGGCCAGAGAAGCGATAAAGCAACCCCCAGGATGAGTCCGATAAGTCCGCCCATGCCACTGATCAATGTCGCCTCGACAAGGAATTGCAGCAAAATATTGCGACGCTTCGCGCCGATCGACTTGCGAATCCCGATCTCACGCGTACGTTCGCTGACGGTTACCAGCATGATGTTCATAATGCCGATGCCGCCGACGAGTAAGGAAATCGCCGCTACTGCGACCAGCTGATTCGTCAAAGTACTGGAAGCCGTCTGTCTGGCGCTGATCAACTCCGAGGAGTTGAAAATATTGTAGCCTGTCGTGCTTTTGAATTTATTGGCCAGGTACGCCTCCAGAATCGTCTGTACCCGGTTCACGTCGTTGCCGGAAGCCGCTTCGACATAGGCCGTACGAATGGAGCCCAGCTTAAAGTCTCTGGTCATGGTCGGCAGCGGTACGATGACCGCGCTATCGAGCGAAGTCCCGCTTGTGTTGGAGCCTTTGCTCTGAAGGACTCCGATGATCGTGTACATGTACCCGTTGACATTCAATTCTTCATTCAAGGGATCCTCGGTGCCAAAAAACTCCTTCGCCACATCACTGCCGATCACCGCGACGTGATTGCGGAAATCGAGATCGGCCTCGGCCAGGAAGCGGCCGTCAGCCATTTTCCCTTTTTGCAAGTCTAAGTACCGGTCGTTGGTTCCGATTACGTTATAGGTCTCTTCGGTATGTTCATATTTCACATTCGTGCTGTTCCTTGTCATCGTTGGTGCGATGGCGCTAATGCCTGGTGTGCTTTCGAGCTGCATGAGCTCATCGTAATTGAGCTGCGTAGCGCGACCGTTTCCCAGCAAATTGACAGTAAGTAAGTTCGTTCCAAGCCCTTCGTACTGTTTTTCAATCGATTTGGACGTGCCCTGTCCGATGGAAACGAGCGTAATCACGGAGCTGACCCCGATAATGACACCCAACATGGTCAAGATCGTCCGCAAAGGATTCGACCGTACGGTGGCAATTGCCATTTGAAATAATTCCCAAATTCTCATATTGACACCGCCTCATGCACCCGCGTAATCAAGGGCTCATTGCGCACATCCTTGATGATTTCCCCGTCCCGCAAGGTGACGACACGTTTGGCATTATCGGCAATATGCTGATCATGCGTAATCAACACAATCGTGTTGCCTTGTTGATTAAGCTCCTTAATTAATTCCAGCACCTCGATGCCGGTCTTGGAGTCCAGCGCCCCGGTCGGCTCATCCGCCAGGATCAGCGAAGGCGAAATCGCGAGCGCTCTGGCGATGGCCACCCGCTGCTGCTGACCGCCGGATAGCTCGCTGGGCTTGTGATGCCCGCGCTGTCCCATGCCGAGCTTCTCCAGCATGCGCTGTGCCTGATCCCGGCGTTGTTTCGTCGGGATGCCCGCATAAATCATCGGCAGTTCAACATTCTCGATAGCCGTCAGCCGTGGCAGCAGATTAAACTGTTGAAAAATAAAGCCGATCTTCTTATTCCGCAGCTCAGCAAGCCCGTTATCCGACATCTTCTCCGTTGAGACGCCGTCCAGCGTGTAGCTTCCGGATGTCGGTGTATCGAGCAGCCCGATCGTATTCATCAGCGTCGATTTGCCCGAGCCGCTGGGGCCGATGATGGCAACAAAGTCGCTCTCTTCAATAACAAGAGAGATGCCCTTCAAAATCTGCAGCTGTTCTTCGCCACGCGTGTAGCTCTTCGTAATTTGATTGAGTTCAATCATCGATTTCATGGATTTAACTCCTTTCCAGCAAGCGGGCGCTTATTGTTGACGCCCGCTTCCTCCGCCGCCCGAGAATCCGCCGCCGCTTCCTCCGGTTCTGCCGCTGAAGCCGCCTTCGCCGCCTCCAGGGAAACCGCCGCCCGGGAAGCCTTGCATTTG